>Ga0189276_10043_pt1 | contig 228073 bp, 208 predicted proteins | sample N26A31minimetaG_FD_130321 | JGI IMG/M metagenome (GOLD analysis project Ga0189276, IMG submission 130321) | Marine microbial communities from the Costa Rica Dome - N26 A3-1 mini metaG | ecosystem: Environmental > Aquatic > Marine > Oceanic > Photic zone | place: Costa Rica: the Eastern Pacific... | reverse complement strand
CCATAGCGGCCGGGAACCACCTGATCCCATCCCGAACTCAGAAGTGAAACCAGCCTGCGCCGATGGTACTTTGTCTTAAGGCACGGGAGAGTAGGTCACCGCCGGGCCTTCCAAATACAGCATCATATTCCCTATAAACACTCCCAAACATCCAACGCCGCTTCAAACATGAGCGGCGTTATCTGTTTAAAAACAGATATATCACAGAATACACCCACTGACGCGGGGTGGAGCAGCCCGGTAGCTCGTCAGGCTCATAACCTGAAGGTCGCAGGTTCAAATCCTGCCCCCGCAACCAACATTAAATAAGCTCGCCCTTGTGGCGGGCTTTTTTAATGTTCGATTGCCGGGTGCAAATGGATTGGAACATCGCAAACAGGCCAATGCCTGTTTGCAGGTTCTTTGCGAAGGCCACAGGCCGGAGCTGAGCGAGCAAAGCGAGCACTAATCCTGCCCCCGCAACTCTCTCCTAATCCTCATTGCCAGTCATAAACATCGGCCCACCCTTGTGCCTCGGGAAGCCATAGCCATTGACCATGACAACGTCAATGGCATCAACATTGGTGGCGATCCCTTCTGACATGATCTTGTCGCCTTCACTGCGCATCGCCCCCAGGATGACATCCATGATTTCCGTGCTGGTGAATTCACGCCGGGTAATGCCTTTTTTAGCTGATTCGGCGATCACCAGTGCATCGACTTCCGGATCGGGTTGTGCCTTGCCGTTTTCATCATATCGATACCAACCAAGGCCGTTCTTTTTGCCAAAGCGGTCCATCTCGCACAGGTAATCCCCCAAAGCGACATAACGTTCGGACGGATCGCGGAACGGGGCAAGGCGTTTGCGGGTGGCCCATGAAATTTCGAGGCCAGCCATATCCTGCATGGCAAACAGGCCCATCGGGAAGCCGAATTCAAACATCGCGGCATCAATTTGATGGGGCAGTGCGCCGTCTTCGAGCATGTATTCACAATGCTTGCGATAGGCGGACATGATCCGGTTGCCGATAAAACCATCACAGACACCACATGGGACAGCGATCTTGCCAAGGGCACGGGCAAACTCGAACGCGGTTGCAAGGCTTTTGGCGTCGGCTTTGTCGGTTCGGACAACCTCAAGCAGCTTCATTATATGGGCGGGCGAGAAGAAATGCAGGCCAATCACGCGCCGCGGATTGACGCAGCGCGCGGCAATTTCATTGATGTCGAGATAGGATGTGTTGGACGCAAGCACCGCATCGGCCTTGCAATGAAGACTTAGTTTGCCAAAGACATCATGTTTGACCGCCATATCTTCAAACACGGCCTCGACCACCAGATCGGCATCGGATAAGGCAGCGTAATCAATGCTGGTGGAAAGGGACGCCATCAGCGCATCAAATCGATCCTGACTGATCAGGCCACGCTTGAGGCTGCCGGAAAGGTGTTTCTCAACCGTCGCACGGCCATTGTCACAGGCCGCTTCATCGCGTTCGATGATCGTGACATCAAAGCCCGCGAGTAGGGACGCGGTTGCGATGCCAGCCCCCATGATGCCGCCGCCAATCACGCCGACCTGGCGGATCGGGTTGGGTTCAACACCTTTGAGTTCGGGCAGTTTGGCGACTGAGCGCTCGGCAAAGAAGATGTGGCGCAGTGCCTTTGACTGATCGCTGTCGCGCAGTTCGATGAATTTTTCGCGCTCAAAGGCAAGGCCTGCACCCGCGCCGTGTTCAATGCCGTTTCGGATGGCGGAGATGGCGGCAAGCGGGGCGACTTGACCACGAGCCTTCTTTTTCGTTGCGGATGTTATGTCGTCCCATTGCGCGGAGCTCGGCGCATCGATGGGATCCCTCGCAAGAAGGGATGCCGGTGTTTCACGATTGAGGATGGTCTTGGCAAAGTCGCGCGCGGCATCGCCCAAGGCGCCGTGGGTAATCGCATCAAGCAAGCCGATCTCGTTGGCTTTGGTGGCCGAAACCGGTTTGCCGCTGGTAATCATCGAGATGGCCTCGCTGACCGGGATCAGGCGCGGCAAGCGGACCGTGGCACCAGCCCCCGGGATCAGGCCAAGATTGACTTCCGGCAGGCCAAGTTTGGCGGTGCTATCGGCAATACGGTAATGACAGCCAAGGGCCACTTCCAGTCCACCACCAAGGGCGTGCCCGTGAATGGCAGCGATGACCGGTTTGGTTGAGGCCTCTATGCGTTTGATCACGTCTGGCAGGATCGGTGCCTTGGGCGGTTGGCCAAACTCGCTGACATCAGCACCGGCAATGAACGTCTTGCCGTCGCAAATCAGGATCGCGGCGCGGATGTCATCATTGGCATCAATCTGATCCAGTGCATCGACGATCCCCCTGCGCACAGCGTGGCTGGTCGCGTTAATCGGCGGGTTGCTGACGGTGATAACCGCAATGGCGTTTTCAAGTGTCAGTGTGACAGTCGACATTTTATGCGTCCTCTGCACTGATGGGGGTAAGCAGACAGGCAACGAGATCGGAATCCGGGTCGGCGAGATCGGCAATCACATTGAAATGATGTTTGTCCCGGGCATGCACACTTCGTGTGCGGGCTCCAAGGCCGGTCCAGATATTGGCCAGCAGATCGTTCTGGCGGACAAATTCCGGGCGTTCATCCGCCCCGACCCAGCAGGTGATCGAACATGGTAAGGCGGGCTTCAGAAGGGCGGCACTTTCATGTTCGGCTTCTGCCGCGTCCAGTCCGAGGGTGTCGTTCATGGAGGTCCGAAGCAGCGGGCGAAGATCATGAAGGCCGGAAATGGAAACCGTGTTTTCGATCCGTGCCAGAACGGAGGACGAAAGCGGTGACGTGTGACTAACCATGCGGCTGACCAGATGGCCGCCAGCCGAATGCCCCGTGATGTGGATCGGACCGGTAATCTGGTCCGCGGCATGGGTGATGGTAGCCCCGATCTGGCGGGTAATGTCGGAAAGGCGCGCATCGGGGGCGAGTGTATAGCTTGGCATGCACACAGCCCATCCCCTCGTCACCGCACCATTCGCCAGATGCGACCAACTGGATTTATCAAACGCCTTCCAGTAGCCTCCATGCACGAACACGACCAGGCCCTTTGGCGTGCCGGTTGGTAGGAAAAGATCATATTTTTCGCGAGGCGCGTTGCCATAGGCGATATCAAGCCGGGCGCGATTGTCGCCACTCAGCTCGTCGCGAAACTTTGCTGACTGGGTCGCCCAAAGTTCCGGATAGGTTGCGGCATTGGCGATGTAATCGCCATTGGCATAAGCATCATCCCAGTCGGTAATCATGGTCGGTTCCCTGAAATTTCGTGCAGCACCTGTCTGGTGCATTCTGGTTATGGATCAAATTCTAGGCAAATCCGTAGATATTTCAAACTTAAAATATTTGTGCTTGAAATAAAATAAAACGAGGCGTACCGTTTTATCAGTTTCCCGAAACAACCAAACAAATCAGGAAGGGAAAAGCTGGTGAGAGTAGCTTGTCTGGGTGGCGGTCCTGCGGGGCTTTATTTTGCAATCTCGATGAAATTGCGCGACCCCGCGCATGAGGTTGTTGTGATTGAACGCAACAAGCCTGATGACACATTTGGCTGGGGCGTGGTGCTGTCTGACGAGACGCTGGACAATCTGGCCGAGAATGACACCAAAAGTGCCGAGGCCATTCGCGCCAACTTTTCCTATTGGGATGACGTTGCGGTTCAGTACCGCGGCGAAAAGACGATTTCCACCGGTCACGGGTTCTGCGGCATCGGCCGTAAAAAGCTTCTGATCTTGTTACAAGATCGGGCACGCGAACTTGGTGTGGAGCTTCGGTTTGAGACAGAGGCCGAAAGTGCTGCGCATTACGCCAAAGAATTTGATCTTGTCGTTGCCAGTGACGGCCTGAATTCCAGAACCCGCACCGAATTTGCCGAACATTTCCAGCCCGATATCGATACCCGCAAATGCAAGTTCGTCTGGCTGGGCACGCATCAGAAATTTGATGACGCTTTTACCTTTATCTTTGAAGAAACCGATAAAGGCTGGGTCTGGGCGCACGCCTATCAGTTTGATGACGAAACCGCGACCTTCATTGTCGAATGCACGCAGGAAACTTGGGATGCCTATGGTTTCGGCGAGATGAGCAAAGAAGAGTCGGTTGTAACCTGCGAGGCGATCTTCAAGGATCATCTTGGCGGTCATCCATTGATGAGCAACGCGCACCACATTCGCGGTTCGGCCTGGCTCAGCTTCCCGCGGGTTCTGTGCAAGACCTGGTCGCACGAAAACATCGTTCTGATGGGCGACGCGGCGGCCACCGCGCACTTTTCCATCGGATCGGGCAGCAAGCTTGCGCTTGAAAGTGCAATTGCGCTCGCCAATTACCTGCATTCAGAGCCCGACATGACGTCGGCCTTTGATAAATACGAAGATGAACGCCGTCTTGAGGTCCTGCGTCTGCAATCCGCTGCGCGCAACTCGATGGAGTGGTTCGAGGAAATCGAACGCTACTTCGATTTTGATCCGACCCAGTTTACCTATTCGCTTCTGACCAGATCGCAGCGCATCAGCCACGAAAACCTGCGCCTGCGCGATGCCAAATGGCTTGAGGGGGCAGAAAAATGGTTCCAGACGCAGGCGGGTTTGCCTGCGTCCGAGCCGGTGCGTCATCCGATGTTTGTGCCTTATCAGTTGCGCGACATGTCGCTTAAGAACCGTATCGTTGTCTCGCCAATGGCGCAGTACAAGGCGGTTGAGGGCTGCCCGACCGACTGGCATCTGGTGCATTATGCCGAGCGTGCCAAAGGTGGTGCGGGGCTGGTTTATACCGAGATGACCTGTGTCTCAGCCGATGGGCGGATCACGCCGGGATGCCCGGGCGCCTATGACGCCAGCCACGAGCAGGCGTGGAAACGGATCACTGATTTCGTTCACGCCGAAACCGATGCCAAACTTTGCATGCAAATCGGGCATTCCGGGCGCAAGGGTTCCACCCAGCTGGGCTGGGAGGAAATGGACGCACCGCTTAAGGATGGTAACTGGCCGCTGATATCGGCATCTGCCATCGCATGGTCGGACCGCAATGCAGTGCCAAAGGCGATGACCCGCGAAGACATGGATATGGTTCGGGATCAGTTTGTCGCTTCGGCCAAAATGGCAGAGCGTGCAGGCTTTGACATGATCGAGGTCCATGCCGCGCACGGGTATCTTCTGTCATCCTTCATCAGTCCGGTCAGCAATATCCGTGATGATGAATATGGCGGATCTATTGAAAACCGGATGCGTTATCCGCTCGAAGTCGTCAATGCGGTCCGTGCGGCCTGGCCCAAATCCAAACCGATGTCGGTACGTATTTCCGCAAATGACTGGGTCGGAGATGCCGGTATTACGCCAGAAGAAGCGGTCGAGATCGCCAAGATGCTGAAAGCCAATGACGTCGATATTTGTGACGTTTCGGCAGGCCAGACGACGACGGATGCCAAACCGGTCTATGGCCGCATGTTTCAGACCCCGTTCTCGGATCGTATCCGCAACGAGGCCGATATTCCGACGATGGCGGTCGGCAATATCTATGAGGCCGATCACGTCAATTCGATCCTGATGGCCGGGCGTGCGGATCTTGTTTGTCTGGCGCGACCGCATTTGGCCAATCCGTATTGGACGTTGCATCAGGCAGCCGGCCTTGGCAATCGCACCGAGAACTGGCCAGCCCCATACTATGCCGGGCGTGATCAGATGTGCCGTCTTGCCGAGCGGGCTGAAACCATGACCGGAAAGGTATAAGCACCGATGGACGATCTTGCCGTTCATAACGCATTGATCACCGGCGGCGGTTCCGGTGTCGGGGCCGTGATGGCCCGGATGCTTGCGGATGCCGGTGTGAAGGTGGTTGTTTCGGGACGGCGATCAGATGTGCTGGCCGAGGTTGCCGAACATCAAAACATCACTGCCATCGTGGCCGATGTCACCGATGAAACATCAGTGCAAGATATGTTCACAACCATGGTCGATGTGGTCGGCACCCCCGATCTGGTGATCGCCAATGCCGGCATGGCCGAAAGTGCACCGATTGGCAAAACATCGGTCGATCTTTGGCAGCGGACCATGGATGTCAATCTGACCGGGACGTTTTTGACGTTCCGTGAAGGATTGGCCGCGATGGACAAGACCAAGCCGGGGCGGCTGATTTCAATCGCCTCGACCGCAGGGCTTAAGGGCTATGCCTATGTCACGGCGTATTGTGCGGCAAAACATGGCGTTGTGGGCATGGTCAAGGGTATGGCAGCCGAGCTTGCGACCAGCCCGATCACGATCAATGCGGTTTGTCCGGGATTCATGGAAACCCCGATGTTGGCAAAGTCGGTGGAAAACATCGTTGCCAAAACCGGCATGAGCAAGGACGCTGCGCGCGCAAGCCTTGCCAAAATCAATCCGCAAAACCGGTTCATTCAGCCTGAAGAGGTTGCTGAAACCGTCATGTGGCTTTGCAGCCCCAAGGCGGCATCGATAACGGGACAGACGATTTCCGTTTCGGGAGGAGAAGTATGAACATGAACAAATCCGAAGCACTTTCCGAACGGGCAGGAAATGAGACGTCTGATCTGTCGAAGGCACGTCTACGCGCCTGGCTGCAAATCCTGAAGGTGTCGCGCAAGATCGAGGGCGAGTTGCGTGAAAAGATGCGCCTTGAGTTCGGATCGACCTTGCCACGCTTTGACGTACTGGCCGCCCTTTATCGCGAACGCGATGGCATGCGCATGAGCGAGCTTTCAAAGTCGCTGATGGTGTCAAACGGCAATGTCACCGGGATCGTTGATCGGCTGGTGGCAGAGGGATTGGTTGTTCGCATGCCGGTCGAAAATGATCGCCGGGCATCGATTGTGCGTCTGACCAAGGCCGGTGAAAAGGATTTCGCTGAACGTGCGCTGGTGCATGAAGGTTGGGTTTCGGATCTGTTTTCCGATCTGTCGTCTGGCGATGCCGATGCCCTGATCCGCATCCTGCGCAACATTTCCCATCATAACGAGGCGCCCCACCATGACTAAGATGGCAAACATCACGCCCAAACATTTCAACTGGCGCATGGAAGGCGACGTTGCGGTCGTTTCGCTTGATCGCCCGGATCGCAAGAACCCGTTGACCTTTGAAAGCTATGCCGAGCTTCGCGATACATTCCGCGATCTGGTCTATGCCGATGACGTCAAGGCGGTCGTATTTGGCTCGAACGGTGGCAACTTCTGCTCTGGCGGGGATGTGCATGACATCATCGGCCCGCTGATCGACAAGGACATGAAGGGCCTTCTGGAATTCACCCGCATGACCGGTGATCTGGTCAAGGCGATCATTGGTTGTGGCAAGCCGGTGATTGCGGCGGTCGACGGTGTTTGTGTCGGGGCCGGGGCGATCATTGCCATGGCATCTGATCTACGACTGGCGACGGCGGCATCGAAAACCGCGTTCCTGTTTACCCGGGTCGGGCTTGCCGGGTGTGACATGGGGGCATGTGCCATCCTGCCACGCATCATCGGACAGGGCCGCGCAGCAGAGCTTCTTTATACCGGCCGATCCATGTCGGCAGAGGAAGGCGAGCGTTGGGGCTTTTATAACCGTCTTGTCGAAGCAGACGTGCTTGAGGTCGAAGCGATTGCACTTGCAACCCGTATTTCCCAAGGCCCGAACTTTGGTCACATGATGACCAAAACCATGCTGGCCCAGGAATGGAATATGTCCATCGAGCAGGCGATCGAGGCCGAAGCACAAGCACAGGCAATCTGCATGCAGACCGAGGATTTCAATCGCGCTTACAAGGCATTCGTTGCCAAGGAAAAACCGGTGTTCGAGGGCGACTGATGGCAGATAAGACCTATCTTGATTGGCCATTTTTCGAAGACCGCCATCGTGAACTGGCGGCAAAGCTTGATGATTGGGCCGCAAGCAACATCAAGGGCATCAATCACGAGGATGTCGATGCGGCCTGCCGCGATCTTGTCGCACGTCTTGCCAGTGGCGACTGGTTGCGCCATGCCGCGATTGATCCGGCTGACGCGGGATCAAAGCTTGATGTCAGATCGCTTTGCGTGATCCGCGAAACACTGGCGCGTTATGACGGGCTTGCTGATTTTTCATTTGCGATGCAAGGGTTGGGGAGTGGCGCAATCTCCTTGTTCGGAACAAACGACCAGAAAGATAACTGGTTGCCAAAAGTTCGTTCCGGCAAGGCGATTGCCGCCTTTGCACTGACCGAACCGCAATCGGGCTCGGACGTTGCCAATATCGCGCTTGAGGCAAAGCGTGATGGTGATGATTTCGTCCTGAACGGTGAAAAAACCTGGATTTCGAACGGCGGCATTGCCGATTTCTATTGTGTCTTTGCCCGCACCGGTGAGGCCCCCGGGGGCAAGGGGCTTTCGGCCTTCATCGTTCCGGCGAACGTGTCCGGCTTTGAAATCGCGGAACGCCTTCACACCATTGCGCCGCATCCGTTGGCACGTTTGAAATTTACCGATTGCCGTATTCCCGTCTCCGCCCTGATGGGCAATGGCGGTGACGGGTTCAAGATCGCGATGTCGGTGTTGGATGTTTTCCGATCCACCGTTGCCGCGGCCGCCCTTGGCTTTGCCAGACGGGCACTTGATGAAACCATCACCCGCGTTCAGGAACGCGAACTGTTTGGTGCACCGCTTTTTGATTTGCAGATGGTTCAGGGGCATGTCGCGGACATGGCGCTTGATATCGATGCGTCGGCCCTTCTGGTGTATCGCGCTGCCTGGCTTAAGGACAGTGGTGCTGCGCGCGTCAGTCGCGAAGCGGCGATGGCCAAACTTTATTCAACCGATCATGCACAAACCGTCATCGATAAGGCGGTGCAAATTCATGGCGGCGATGGTGTGCGCAGCGGGCACATCGTTGAATCGCTTTACCGGGAAATTCGCGCCCTTCGCATTTATGAAGGCGCATCCGACGTCCAGAAAATAATCATCGCACGGCAAACGCTGGCGTAATAATGGCTGTATCAGGGACTTCACAATGCTCGGACCAACCGCACATACCGATAGCTTCACACGGGATAAATTACCCCCGTTTGCAGAATGGCCGGATATCAATCTGGATGGGTTTGATTATCCCGAATATCTGAATGCCGGGGTCGAACTGACCGACAAAATGGTCGAACAGGGATTTGGCGATAACACAGCCCTGATCGGCAATGGTCGCCAGCGCACCTATAAGGAACTGGCAGACTGGACCAACCGGATCGCCCATGCGCTGGCTGAGGATTACGGCGTCAAACCGGGGAATCGCATCCTGATCCGTTCGGCCAATAACCCGGCGATGGTGGCCTGCTGGCTGGCGGCAACCAAGGCCGGTGCGGTTGTGGTCAATACCATGCCGATGCTGCGTGCCGGTGAGTTGGGTCAGATCGTTGACAAGGCCGAGATCGAATTTGCCCTGTGTGACACGCGCCTGATGGATGAACTGGTGGCGTGCGCCAAGGACAGCAAGTTCCTTAAAAAGGTGATCGGCTTTGATGGTACGGCCAATCATGATGCGGAGCTTGATCGCATTGCCCTGACCAAATCGGTCAAGTTCGAAGCGATCAAGACCGGGCGCGATGATGTTGCGTTGCTTGGCTTTACATCGGGCACCACGGGCAGTCCGAAGGCCACCATGCATTTCCACCGGGATCTTTTGATCATTGCCGATGGTTATGCCAAGGAAGTGCTGAATGTCACCCCTGATGACGTGTTCGTCGGCTCCCCGCCGCTGGCCTTTACATTCGGGCTTGGTGGGCTTGCGATCTTTCCGCTGCGGTTCGGGGCGACCGCGACCTTGCTTGAAAAGGCATCGCCGCCCAACATGATTGAAATCATCGAAACCTATAAGGCAACTGTCTGCTTTACCGCACCGACCGCCTATCGCGTGATGTTATCAGCCATGGACGATGGTGCGGATCTGTCATCGCTGCGCGCCGCTGTGTCGGCCGGTGAAACCCTGCCAGCCCCGGTTTACGAAGCATGGATGGCAAAAACCGGTAAGCCGATGCTTGATGGCATCGGTGCGACCGAGATGCTCCATATCTTTATTTCCAACCGTTTTGGCGACAGCCACCCGGCTTGCACAGGTCGTCCGGTAACCGGATACGAAGCCAAGATTGTCGATGACAAAATGAACGAAGTGCCTGTCGGAACTGTCGGGCGCCTTGCGGTTCGTGGTCCCACGGGATGTCGTTATCTTGATGACGTGCGTCAGAGCGTCTATGTCCGCGATGGCTGGAACCTGACGGGGGATGCGTTCTTTGTTGATGAAGATGGCTACTATCATTTCGCGGCACGCAACGACGATATGATTGTGTCGTCGGGCTATAACATCGCCGGGCCAGAGGTCGAGGCCGCCTTGCTGGCGCATGCGTCGGTGGCGGAATGTGCGGTTGTTGGCGCGCCCGATGAAGAACGCGGAACGATCGTTCAGGCGCATATTGTGCTGGCAGAAGGGTTCGATCCAACGCCCGAGATGGCCAAAGCGCTTCAGGATCATGTAAAAGCGACCATCGCGCCGTTTAAATATCCGCGCTCCGTCGTCTTTATCGAGGCGTTGCCAAAAACCGCGACTGGAAAAATCCAGCGCTTCAGACTGAAACAGGAAACGTCTGCATGACCGACTTTGCCGCCACCAAATCCCTGTTCCATATCCCGGAAGGTGTGATTTACCTTGATGGGAACTCGCTTGGTGTGCTGCCGAAAACGGCGGCCAACCGCGCCAAGGAGATGATCGAACAGGAATGGGGGGAAATGCTGATCCGTGGCTGGAACGATGCCAAATGGATGGAGCAACCCGAACGTGTCGGCAATCTTGTCGCACGTTTGATCGGGGCGGCACCCGGTACTGTGGTGATGGGCGATACCCTGTCGATCAAGGTTTATCAGGCCTTGGCAAGCGCGCTTGAAATGCGCCCGGATCGCAAGGTGATTGTTTCTGACAATGGCAACTTCCCGACCGATCTTTATATGGCAGATGGCCTGATCAAGTCGCTTGATCGTGGTCATGTATTGAAAACACCGAACCCGGAAGATGTCGAAAGCCTGATCAACGAGAATCTGGCTGTATTGATGTTGACCCAGGTGGATTACCGCACGGGTCGGATGCATGACATGAAACGCATCACTGAACTGGCCCATGCCGCCGGTGCGCTGGTGATTTGGGATCTGGCGCATTCAGCCGGGGCTGTGCCGGTTGACCTAACCGGATGCAATGCCGATTTCGCTGTGGGCTGCACGTACAAGTATCTGAATGGTGGTCCGGGTGCGCCGGCCTTTATCTATGTCCGGCCTGATCACGCAGAAACTGCCCGCCCGGCACTTTCGGGCTGGTTGGGGCACGAAGCCCCGTTTGCCTTTGATCCCGATTACACCCCGGCGCCGGATGTGTCGCGCATGCGCGTGGGCACGCCACCGGTCATTCAGATGACGGTGTTGGAAGAAGCCATGAAGGCATGGGACGGCGTTGACATGGCCGATATTCGCAAACGCAGTATCGAGCTGTGTGAACAATTCATCGCCGGGGTCGAGGCAAATTGTTCAATGCTGGAACTGGCAAGCCCGCGCAATCCCCAAGAACGTGGATCGCAGGTGTCGTTCAAGTTTGATCAGGGCTACGCCGTCATGCAGGCCTTGATTGCGCGAGGTGTGATTGGTGACTTCCGCGCACCTGACGTCATCCGCTTTGGCTTTACCCCGCTTTATATCGACAAGGGTGATGTTGATGGTGCGGTGAAAATTTTGGCTGACATCATGGAAACCCGCGCTTGGGACAAGCCGGAATTCCACAAACGCAACGCGGTGACCTGAGATGGCAAAGCAGACCTCGCCATATGATCCAAGCACGGAAGGTGCGCGCACGGATTTCTCCGATCAGATGTCCTATGGGGATTATCTGTCACTTGATGCGATCCTGACGGCCCAGCATCCGCAATCGGATGCCCATGATGAAATGCTTTTCATCATTCAGCACCAGACGTCAGAACTTTGGATGAAGCTTGCCATTCGCGAAATCAGTGCGGCCCGCAAGGCGATCCATGGCGGCGATTTGCGCCCGGCGTTTAAGATGCTGGCGCGTGTGTCGCGCATTTTCGAACAGCTGAACAACGCATGGGATGTCCTGCGCACCATGACGCCAAGCGATTACACAACGTTTCGCGATGCGCTTGGCCCGTCATCAGGCTTCCAGTCCTATCAATATCGCCTGATCGAATTCATGCTGGGCAATCGCAACCACGCGATGTTGCGCCCGCATGCGCACCGCGAAGACATCACCGAAATGCTGAAGGCAGAGCTGGCAACACCAAGCCTGTATGACGAAGCCCTTTGCTTGCTGAATGCGGAGGACGGGATTGATGTGCCAGCAGACGTTCTGAACCGTGATGTGTCGGCACCCTATTTGCCTGATGATGCGGTGATTGCCGCCTGGCAAAAGGTTTACAGCGATCCGGGTAAATACTGGTCGCTTTATGAATTGGCGGAAAAGCTGGTCGATTTCGAAGACTATTTCCGGCGATGGCGCTTTAACCATGTCACGACGGTTGAACGCGTGATCGGGTTCAAGCGTGGCACTGGCGGCACGGGAGGCGTCAGTTACCTGAAGAAAATGTTGGAAGTAGAACTGTTTCCGGAACTCTGGCGGGTTAGAACCGCGCTTTGAGGATGGACGGACCGGATGCAAATACTGCAAAATCAGGGGCAGGCATCAGGTTCACTAAAACCGTGGCGCATAAAGACATAAATGTCGCGGGATCAACGTGTTGCTAAATGAAAAATTGTATAAACACGGAGGCTTAAATGAAGGGTATTAAGACAACCATCGCAGCAGCTGCTGCTTTGCTTGCAGCCGGAGCTGCGCAGGCAGAGCCGGTCAAGGTGGGTATGATCACCACACTTTCTGGCGGTGGTGCAGGGCTTGGTATTGATGCACGTGACGGCTTTATGCTTGCTGTCAAACAGGCAAACAATCCCGATCTTGAAGTCGTTATCGAAGACGATCAGCGCAAACCTGATATCGCGGTTCAGCTGGCCGATAAAATGATCCAGCAGGACAAGGTTGATGTTCTGACCGGTATCATCTGGTCGAACCTTGCGATGGCAGTTGTGCCGTCTGCTGTGGCTCAGGACAAGATCTACATGTCGGTTAACGCGGCACCGTCGCAGCTGGCCGGCAAGGGATGTAACAAGAACTATTTCAGCGTTTCCTATCAGAACGACAACCTGCATGAAGCCGCCGGTGGCTATGCTTCGAGTGCCGGTTATGAAAAGGCGTTCATCCTTGCCCCGAACTATCCGGCGGGTAAAGATTCACTGACCGGCTTCAAGCGCTTCTTCTTTGGCGATATCACCAACGAAGTTTACACCAAGCTTGGTCAAACCGACTATGCAGCTGAAATTGCACAAATTCGTGCATCAGATGCCGATCACGTATTCTTCTTCCTGCCGGGTGGCATGGGCATTGCGTTCATGAAGCAGTATGCCCAGTCTGGCGTCGACAAGCCGCTGATTGGTCCGGCCTTCTCGATGGATCAGGGCATCCTCGGTGCCGTTGGTGACGCAGCACTTGGTGTGAAAAACACCTCGAACTGGTCGAAAGATATCGACAATCCGACCAACGCGGCTTTCGTTGAAACCTTCCAGGCCGAATATGGTCGTCTGCCGTCGCTCTATGCATCGTTTGGCTTCGATACCGCCAATCTGCTGCTGTCGGCGATGGATAAGGCAAGCATTTCGGACAAGGATGCCTTCCGTGAAGCCCTTCGTGCGGCTGATTTCAATTCCGTGCGCGGCAAGTTCACTTTCGGTCCGAACCAGCATCCGATCCAGGATCTGTATGTCCGTGAAGTCGTCAAAGAAGGCGATGTGCTGACGAACAAGATCATTGGTACGGCGCTGACGGATCACTCTGACGCCTATGCGTCGGAATGCTCGATGTAATAAAGAGCTGACAAGAGGCCGGGGGCCGGTTTCGATTTTGTAATCGGCCCCCGGCCAACTTGTGACGGAGTTTCCAATAATGTTTTCTCTTTTTCTGGAGCAGCTGTTAAACGGCCTTCAGTCCGGGGTGATGCTGTTTTTGATGGCATCGGGGCTGACGCTGGTTTTCGGTGTGATGGGGCTGATTAACCTTGCCCATGGCTCCCTTTATATGATCGGTGCGTTTGCCTGTGCAGCTGTGGCTGCATGGACCGGGTCTTTCTGGCTGGGGCTTGTCACCAGTCTGATGGCGGCTGCTATTGCCGGTGCGCTGGTCGAAATGTTGATTATCCGTCGTCTTTATAACCGTGATCACCTTGATCAGGTTCTGGCGACTTTTGCGCTTATTTTGATTTTTTCCGAAGGCACACGCTGGATTTTCGGATCCTTCCCGCTGTTTTTAAGCGTGCCTGATTTCCTGACCGGCACTGTTATCTTGCCGGGTGGATCGCAATATCCGCTTTTCCGTTTGGCTATCATTGTCGCCGGGCTTGCGGTTGCGGTCGGTTTGTTCCTGTTGATCGGCAAAACCCGTCTTGGCATCCGTATCCGTGCGGGCGAGGCTGACCGTGGCATGATCGCGGCCCTTGGTGTCGATATTGATCGTCTTTACACCATTGTCTTTGCCCTTGGGGCTGCGTTGGCCGGGCTTGCCGGTGCCTTTGTTGGCACGACACAATCGGTTCAGGTTGGCATGGGCGAACCGGTTCTTATTCTGGCCTTTGTCGTGATCGTCATTGGCGGTATCGGCTCGATCAAGGGGGCACTTGTCGGCTCCTTGCTGGTTGGCTTTACCGACACGATGGGGCGGTTCCTGTTGCCGCATGCGTTTGCGACCTTCCTTGATCCGTCAAGTGCCACGGCGATTGGCTCGGCACTGGCATCCATGTTGATTTATATCGTGATGGCGCTGGTTCTGTTCCTGCGGCCAAGCGGTCTGTTCGGGGCGACTTCCTGATGACCATGAACCGCGAGTTTCTGATTAATTCCATCCTTGCGATTGCGCTCATCGCCGTTCCGCTGATCGCGCTTGGCATGGATGAACCATTCATCATCACCCTGGCTACCAAGGTCGCGATCTTTGCCATGGCGGGTGTCGGGCTTAACCTTGTGCTGGGTTATGGCGGGCTTGTGTCGTTCGGGCATGCGGCGTTCTTCGGTATTGGCGGTTATGCGGCCGGTATCCTTGCCAGCCATGCGCTGAACTACGAACCGATCATGGAAAGCCCGTTCCTGATCGAAGGCACAACCCAGATGATCGTCATCTGGATTGTTGCCCTGATCGTTTCGGCGCTGGTGGCGCTGGTAATCGGTGCGATTACCCTGCGCACCAGCGGAGTCTATTTCATCATGATCACGCTGGCCTTTGCGCAGATGATCTATTACTTCGCGATTTCATGGCCGGCCTATGGCGGTGAAGACGGGTTGTCGATCTATGTGCGTAATGGCTTCCCGGGGATCAACACCCTTGATCCGATCAGCTTCTTTGCCCTGTGTGCCGTGATGCTGGCGATTGCGATGGTGTTCTCGGCCGTTCTGATCCGCTCGCGTTTCGGTCTTGCCCTTCAGGGTGCGCGTCAGAACCCGCAACGCATGACGGCGGTTGGTATTGCGCCTTTTCGCATTCGTCTTGTCGCCTTTGTGATTTCGGCGATGATCACCGCCCTTGCCGGTGCGCTTTATGCCGATCTCAACCGTTTTGTCAGCCCGACAATGTTGTCTTGGCATATGTCAGGTGAAATCATGGTGTTTGTCATTTTGGGTGGTGTCGGGCGTTTGTTTGGCCCGCTTGCCGGAGCGGCCCTTTACATCATTCTGGAACATCTTCTGGGCGGTGTATGGGAATTCTGGCAATTGCCATTGGGTGTCCTGCTGCTTCTGGTCGTGCTGTTTGCGCGCGGTGGACTTGTCGGTGTTCTGGCGGGGGAGCGTAAACATGTCTGATGCCATTCTTTCGCTTTCCGATGTCACCAAGCAGTTCGGGTCCCTTCTGGCCAGTGACAGTGTCACGCTGGATCTGCGGCCGGGCGAAATTCACGCCCTGATCGGTCCGAACGGGGCGGGTAAATCGACCCTGATCAAACAGATCGCGGGCGAGATCAAATCTGATCGCGGCGATATCCATTTCAACGGCCAGAACATCAACGCGCTTGATGCGGTGGCACGATCCCGCATGGGGCTTGCCCGAACGTTTCAGGTGTCATCCCTGATGCCGGAATTTTCCGTCCTGCAAAACGTCATGCTGGCGCGCCAGTCGGTCAGCGGCAAAGTGTTTCGTTTCTTTAAGCCGGTGCTGGGTGACAAGTCGCTGGTCGAACCCGCCATGGCACAGCTTGAACGGGTTGGCTTGGCGGACCGGGCGCAAATGCGTGCAGCCGATATCTCGCACGGGGAACGTCGCCAGCTTGAAATGGCGGTCGCCCTTGCGCTGGAACCCAAGGCGTTTCTGTTGGATGAACCGATGGCCGGTATGGGGCCGGAGGGTTCCAAACGTCTGACCGGGTTCCTTGATGGATTGCGCGGACAGGCACCGATCCTTCTGGTCGAACATGACATGGATGCGGTCTTTGCGCTCGCAGACCGGATTTCGGTTCTGGTCTATGGCCGGATCATTGCCACCGGCACGGTGGACGAAATCCGCGGCAATGATGATGTCAAACGTGCCTATCTCGGGGAGGAAGCCTGATATGACTGCACTTATCGAACTTAGTGGCGTTACCGCGTTTTATGGCGCGTCACAGGCCCTGTTTGGCATTGACTTGTCCCTGAACGAAGGCGAGGCCGTCGCCCTTATGGGCCGTAACGGCATGGGCAAGACCACGACGATCAAAACCATCTGTCGCATGATGGAACATCGTGATGGTTCGATCCGCTTTGCCGGGCAGGATCTGGCAAAGATGCCCTCGCACAAGGCGGCCCGCCTTGGTCTTGGTCTGGTGCCGGAAGGGCGCCGGTGTTTTGCCCAACTGAGCGTAACCGAAAACCTGATCGCTGCCGCCCGTCCGGGCGAATGGGATTTTGATCGTGTGGCGGGACTATTCCCGCGTCTGGCCGAACGCCGTGATCAAAAGGCCATGACCCTTTCGGGCGGCGAGCAACAGATGCTGGCGATTGGCCGTGCATTGATGACCAATCCGCGTTTGCTGATCCTTGATGAAGCAACCGAGGGACTGGCACCCGTCGTGCGTCAGGAAATTTGGGGGGCGATCAATCAGCTTAAACAATCGGGGCTGACGATCCTTGTGGTCGACAAGTCGCTTAAGGAACTTTCAGGTGTGGCGGATCGCTATGTGATTGTCGAAAAGGGCATTACGGCCTGGAGTGGGGCGGTGAACGAACTGACCGACGATCTGGCTGACCGGTATCTGGGGGTCTGATATGGCGGCATTCACCTATACCCAGAAAGTCATGTTTCAACATTGCGATCCGGCGGGGATTGTTTTCTATCCCCGCTATTTCGAGATGGTGAATGCCACGGTCGAGGAATGGTTTGATCAGGTCATCGGGTTCGGGTTTCCGACCATGCATGGCCCGATGAAGGTTGCCGTTCCGACAGCGGCACTCAGTGTCGCGTTTACTGCGCCAAGCAAGCTTGGCGATGTTTTGGAATTCTGTCTGATCCCGACCCGGATCGGACGTTCCAGCTTTGAGCTGGAAATCACCGCACGATCAGGTGCCGAGCAACGCCTGAAAACAACGGTCACCCTGGTCTTTACGAAACACGGGGCCGGAAAGTCAGTGGCATGGCCAGATGATTTGCGTGCCAAAATCGAAAAAGAAATCAATCAAGTGGTAGAAAACAATGCATAAAATCATTCAGCCGGACGGATGGAAACAGCCCAAGGGATATGCCAACGGCGTCTTGGCCGATGGTGCCCGACTTTACATTGGTGGCCAGATTGGCTGGAACGAAGATCAGGTATTTGTTGCCAAGGATTTTGTCGGCCAGATGGAACAGGCGCTTAAAAACATTGTCGCCGTTCTGGAAGCCGCGGGCGGCAAGCCCGAACACATTGCCCGCCTGACCTGGTATGTCACGGATAAAAAGGAATATCTCGCCCATCAGCGCGAAGTCGGTCAGGCCTATCAACGCGTTCTTGGCAAGCATTTCCCGGCGATGACCATGGTTGTGGTCAAGGAACTTGTCGAAGACGAAGCACTGGTCGAGATCGAGGCAACCGCCGCCATTCCGTCCTGATCAGGCATCAGGGCATGGCGGAACAAAAAAAGGGCAGCACATCGCAGTGCTGCCCTTTTTGTTGATCAGGTTCCCAGAACGGTATCCTTAATTGCCTTCCGGGGCACTCGTTCCGAGGTTCTCGGGCGAGAAGATGTTGTTGCCAAACGGGCTTGGTGCCGATCCACCGCCCTCATCACCGCCAAGCGGACCAAGGTTGGGCATGGTCGGCGCTGGCACAGCCTGTTGTGGTGTGTTGATCGATTGCTGTTCCATCAACTGCTGTTGCAGGGCGCGCTTTTCTTCAAGGACTTGCGCCGTGCAGACACTGGAATCATGGTTCTGGATAAACAGAACCGCGGCAAGCGTCAGAGCCCCCAAAATCACGGCAACCGTTCCCGGATGGGTCGCGATCTTCAAAGCCGGACGTTCGGCAATCACATGGGCCCAGCCCTTGGTGTAATAGCGATTGCGGCATTCATAAATGATCGCCCCGATCAGGGTGATGGCGATGATAATCACCGCCACAGCCGAGATTGACGGATCAAGACCATACCGCACCTTCGATGACAGAACGGTGGTGAAGGTGCTGCTTGAAACAATCGTAAACACGGTGGTGTTGTAGTTTTCAAGCGATGCCAGAAACGCCAGAACCGTGGCCGAACCAATCGCCGGTGCCATGAAGGGCAAAAGCACTTTGACAAACGCCTGTGTTGGCGTGGCCCCCATATCAAGGGCCGCCTCGGTAAGCGTGGTGTCAAACCGCTGAATACGTGACAGGAATACCAACATCGAATAAGCGGCGATAAAGGTCACCTGACCAAAGATGGTCAGGAACGTTCCGTCATAAAAGAAGCTCTCATACGGTGCATTGAAAAGTGTGCCGATCCGGTCCCAGAAAATCAGGGTCGAAAGACCGATGACAACGCCGGGTACCAGAATGGGCGCAATGAAGATCGTATAAAGGGCTGCGCGCAACTTGGGCCCAACCTGTGACAGCGTGATCGCGGCGGCCAGACCGATTGGAATGGCAACACAGACAACTCCCACCCCGATCAAAAGCGAATTACCAAGCCCGGAAAGAAGCTTGTCATCGCTGGCAAGCTTGCCAAACCAGTCGGTGGTAAAACACTCCCACGGTGAGACACGCGGGAAGGTCGATGAGTTGAACGCGGTGATCACCATGATGATCAACGGTCCGAACAAATAGGCAAAGAACAGGGTCAAATACAGACCGGGGATCAATGCAGTCGGGGATTTCATCTTCATTGTTTGATCTCCCCGATCGATACCTTGAACAGGCGCATCACCAGCAAAACAAGCGCGATACAGACGATCAGCAGGACCATCGCATAGGCCGACCCACGCGGCCAGTTACCGCCGGAGTTAAACCATTGATAGACCAGCTGCGTGAACCAAAGGTTCGATGGACCCCCCAAAATCTGCGGTGCGGCAAGTGCGCCGGATGTCAGCATGAAGACCATGGTCATGCCCGATGCAATGCCCGGCTTGGCATAGGGAATGACAACCTTGGCATGGACCTGCCACCAGTTGGCTCCCATGTCACGCGCGGCTTCGATCTGGTTGCGATCAAGGCTTTCAATCGCGTTATAAAGCGGGAAGATCATCAAAAGGATGTAGGCATAAGCCAACCCGGCATAGAGCGCGACATCCTGACGGATAAAGTCAATCGGCGTATCCCAAAGGCCAAGCCCCATGCCGGTTTCATTGATCACACCCGTGGCGCCAAACAGAATACGAAACGCAAAGGCACGCAGAATTTCGTTGATCCAATAGGGCACGATAAGCGCCAGCACCAGCAAACGCGCCTTGGCGCCGGTCGATGATTTTGCCAGCACAAAGGCCACCGGGTAACAGATGATCAAATCGAACACTGTGACAAACACGGCCGCAAGCAGCGTTTTGAACAGAATGCCGATATCAAGGGTGTTTAACCCGTCGGATGCACCACTTCCCTGGAAGAAATATCGATATTGCTCAAGGGTATAAACGTCTTCCGGGCCGCCAATCTTGGCCGGTGGCAGGTTAAACCGGAACGAATAATCCAGCATGGTCAGTTGCGGCAGGATGATCAGAATGAACACCCAAAGACTGACCGCAAGCATCAGATAGATCGAGACTGCCATCCCGTTGCGTCTGACGAGGTCGTAAAAAAGATCACGCATGATACGGCCCCCCTTTACGCGCTGGCCAATTCGCCCGGTTTGAGCGCAATGCCCATTTCCGGTGCGAAATCGAGTTTGACCGGGGTATTGGCATCAATCGCGTTGGTGCCATCATTGATCAGCGAAAGCTTAAGATCCGTGCCACTCGCATTCATCACGATATGGCGCATATTGCCTTCGAACTCTTCGGTAACGAAGTTGGTTTCAAACTGATTAATCGCACTATCGTCTTTCGAAAGCCGAAGGGCTTCCGGGCGCACGAACAGATGACACGCATCCCCTGGCGCCAAGGCAGGGCCGCCCGCCGGATGGTTTTCGACCGTAAAGGGGGTGCCGAGCCCCGCATCGATTTTCATTGTCTTGCCGTCATTGGACAAAACCGTGCCATCAAGCACATTGTTTTCACCGACAAATGACGCGACAAAGCTTGTCGTCGGATGATCATAGATCGCCTTGCCATCGCCGATCTGCTCGATCTTGCCCTTGTTCATAACGGCAATGCGGTCTGACATGGTCAGTGCTTCACCCTGATCGTGGGTGATGTAGATAAAGGTCAGACCAACCTGCTTTTGAATGGCGCGCAGTTCGGTACGCATGTGTTGACGCAGTTTAAGATCAAGGGCCGACAACGGTTCATCAAGAAGAAGAATGTCAGGTTCAACCGCAAGGGCGCGGGCAATCGCCACACGCTGTTTCTGACCACCGGAAAGTTCGCTGACTTTCTTGTCGCCCTGACCGGGCAGGGCAATCAGTTCAAGCAACTCATCAGCACGTTTGCGCCGGGTTTTCTTGTCGACACCGCGCACTTCAAGCGGGAAGGCGATGTTATCAGCGACCGAACGCAACGGGAAAAGCGCAAGGTTCTGGAAAATAAGGGCGGTGGGACGTTTGTTCGGGCCAACGCCACGCATGTCCTGACCACCGATTTTGACCTTGCCGCGTGTCGGTTCCTGAAAACCGGAAATACAGCGCAAAAGCGTTGTCTTGCCACAGCCCGACGGGCCAAGGAATGAAAAGAACTCGCCACCCGCGATGTTCAGATTTGCTTTATGGACAGCGGTGAATTCGCCGAACTCTACCCAGACATGCTCAAGCGAAATTTCTTTGGTCATAGAACTGACAACCCCCTGAAAACGTCAAAGCCCGTTCGCCTGCAAACACAGGCGATACCGGAATTATTGTTGTTTGAAATGCATCGGCCCTAGGATCATGTCCCTAGAAACCCAAAAAGGGCGACACGCGCAAAGTCGTGCCGCCCCAAAGATCGGAATCAGGCGCTTTCGAAGCGGTTCACATATTCGGTACGCATGTCGGCATACCACTGCGGTTCGGACGGCCACGGGTTGAGGTTGGCCAACGCTTCGCCCGGATAGGCATCGGCAAAGTTCTTGGCATAGGCTTCGCCTGCGAACTTGTCGGCACCCAGAACCGGGGAGTTGTAACCGTGATGGTCAATTGCCTCACCTGCCAGTTCCGGCATGTAGGCATATTTGATGAACTCATAAGCCTGTTCGATGTTTTCAGCACCGGTCGGCAGGGCAAGGCCATCGACCCATGCCAGCGCACCTTCTTTCGGCGCACGGTACATGACAGGTTCGCCAGCCGTTTTAAGTGCAAGCGGCGGGCCATCCCAGGTCTGCCCCACAATGACGCCTTCGTTCAGAAGACCGTTCTTCTGGGTGTCGGCATCGTTCCAGATCAGCTTGATGTTGCCTTTACGCGCAATGCACCATTCGGTGATCTTTTCCCAGACCGGGCGCATTTCTTCTTCGGAGGTGTAGGCTTTCCAGACCGAACCCGGGGCCAGTTCGCCCGTGGTTTCCATGTAAAGACCGGCACCCAGCATCATGGAATGCGCACGGCCCATGGTTTTGCCGGCGTTGGCTTCGGACCAGACATCGCCATAGGACGGGAACATGCCTTCTGGCTGGAACATATCGGTACGCCACGCCATGCCTTCGGTGCCCCAGATATGCGGCAGCCAATAGGTGGAGCCAGCCTCAAACGCCCAATCGGTGCTGCCGATCTTGGCCATTGCCGGGTTGACGGCCTCGATGGCGACTTTGGACATGTCGAACGGCTGAAGCAGTTCCAGTGCCTTCCACTGAAGGGCACGGTTGTTGGTCGGCGATACGATATCAAAGCCGCGACCTTTGGAAGCCTTCATCTTGTTGATGATTTCCTCGTTCGAGCCGATGCCGGTGTAATTCACCTTGATGCCCGTTGCATCGGTAAACGATTTGAGGAACGTCTCTGGCAGATAATCAGACCACATCAGAATGTTGATTTCGCCAGAGGATGCGAGTGCTTTTCTGCTGATAATTGCAGGCATTGCAAGTGCCGAACCGGCGGCAAGCGAACCTTTAAGAAGTGTGCGCCGGTTAAGTTTCGGGCCGGAAGTGAACTTGGTCATCCGTATGTCTCCTGATAGCCGGGATTTTTCCCTTATGTGCGGCGCACCATGCGCCTCCCTGGTGGACATAACTTCCCTGAACCGACCGCATTATGATCGCGGTTCTTGTTCCTGCTTTATCGCATTGACAAAATGGTATATCTGCCGGTTACTCTAGTAATAGAGCCACAAGGCAAAAACTATGGTGCCACGCCGGTTAACGTGCTGCAGTGCCGAATAAAAGGGGCATAACCGATGCTCGACATTCGACTTGAGGATCCGGCAATTGCCGGTCAAACCCTGCAGCAACAGCTGCATCAGGGCCTCGTCGATGCGATTCTTGAAGGTCGGTTGCCGTCGCATGAACCCTTGCCGTCGACCCGCGATCTGGCATCCGCCCTTAAGGTGTCGCGCAATACGGTGGTGCTGGTTTATCAACGACTGCTCGATGATGGATATCTGACGGCCGTCTGGCGGCGCGGGCATTTCGTCAATGAGCAATATATTCGCCAGCAACTGCGGCTGAGTGTGGATACACGGACCGCTTCGCTGTTTACCAAGGAACGCGATCCCGATTTGTGGCGACGCCATTTGCAGTTCCGCCCGACCGAGGCGCGCAATATCGTCAAACCGGCCAACTGGCGCGATTTCCCCTATCCGTTCATCTATGGGCAAGTTTCACCCGACAAAACCACCATTTCGCGTTGGCGCGATTCCATGCGGCTGGCCGGGTCGCTTGCCCATTCGCAAAGCTGGGTTGGCGATCAGGTCGATATGGACGACCCGCAACTTCTTGAACAGATCATCACCCGCATTCTTCCCCATCGCGGTTTGCGCGCCCATCCGGAACAGTTGCTGATTACCATTGGTGCGCAAAACGCGCTGTTTCTGGCCGGGCAACTTCTGGCAGGGCGGGGCAGGACAGTTGGCGTCGAAGATCCGGGTTATGTGGATGCGCGCAATATCTTTGCCTCCACGGGGGCTGAAATCTGCCCGCTTCCGATTGATAGCGAAGGTCTTGCCAACTCATCCGTGCTGTCGAAGTGCGATATGGTCTACACCACGCCATCGCACCAATGCCCCACCAGTGTGACCATGTCACTGGATCGCCGTCTTCAGCTTGTTGAACGGGCGCGCAAGGATGACTTCATCCTGGTCGAGGACGATTACGAGCATGAGCTCAATTACCTCGGTCATCAGCGTGCGGCCCTGAAAAGCTACGACAATTCCGGGCATATCATCTATATCGGCAGTCTGACCAAACTGATGTTCCCCGGCTTGCGGATTGGTTACATCCTTGCCGACAGTGAACTGATCAAGGAATTGCGTGCGCTGCGTCGCCTGAATTACCGCCACCCATCCGCGCAGGATCAGCGCGCCATGGCGTTGTTCATCGGTGAAGGTCATCTGGACTCACACCTGCGCCGGACGCGTGATCGCCTGTCGGAAAAGTGGCAACTGATGCAAAACGAAATTTCCCGGCAATTACCCGAATTGAACGTCACCCCGACGACGGGCGGGTCGGCAGTTTGGGTTAAGCTGCCCGACAGTATTGATGCATGGGCCGTCCACCGCGAAGCCGCCAAACGCGGGGTTTTGGTCGAACCGGGCGATGTGCATTATTGCGATCCGGATCGCGCACCGCGTGATCGCCTCAGACTGGGGTTTGCCGTGATTGAACGTGATCAGATTGCGCCCGGCATCACTCAGTTGCGTAATGCCATCATGGCGGTGATTGCTGAAAACAGGAAAGGGACCGCCGCACAGTAAATTGTGTGTGTATGGCGGTCCCTTTAACCCGACCCCACTCCCCCGAGATCGGAATCTGTCCCCGGCAAAGCAGATTAGATCGGTGAACCAAGTACCTTCTGAAGGATGGCAACCATATCGTCGATGTCTTGTTCTGTGCTGACGAATGCGGGCGCGAAAATGATCGCATCGCCCGTTGCCTTGACGTGAAGGCCTTCGTCAAACAGTGCACGCTGTGCCCAGCTGCCTTTTGCACCCGGCGCATCACCGGGGGTCAGTTGGATACCCGACATCATGCCATAGCCGCGAAGATCGCTGACATGGGGCAGGTTGCGCAGGCCAAACACGCCATCAAGGAAGTGCGAAGACAACTCGTTGGCACGTTCAAACAGTTTGTCCTTGGCATAGATATCAAGCGCTGCGATCCCGGCCGCACAGGCCACCGGATGGGCGGAATAGGTATAGCCATGGAAGAATTCCGGGCGGTCCGCATCGCCGGCAGCCTCAAAGACGGCCGCCTGAATTTCGGCACTGGTGGCAACCGCACTCATGGGAATAGCGCCGTTGGTCAGTGCCTTGGCCATGGTGATCAGGTCCGGCTTGACTGCGAATGCTTGGGAGGCGAAAGCAGAACCTGTTCGGCCAAAACCGGTAATCACTTCGTCAAATACCAGCAAGATGCCGTATTTGTCGCAAATTGCGCGAAGTTTCTCGAGATAGCCTTTGGGTGGCACGATGGTGCCAATCGATCCGGCAATCGGTTCGACAAAGACCGCGGCAATGGTATCGCCGCCATAGGTCTTGCAGATTTCTTCAAGATCGTTGGCCAGATCGGCATCGGTTTCCGGCTGGCCGCGGGTGAATTTTTGTTCTTCGGTCCATGTGTGGCGCATATGCACGACATCACAGGTAATCCCGGAAAAATCACGTCGGTTATTAACCATCCCCGCAAGTGACGTACCGCCAAGGTTCACCCCGTGATAGCCCCATGCACGTGACACGAACCGGGTGCGCTGGGCATTGCCGGTCGCACGGTGATAGGCGAGGCACATCTTCATTGCGGTATCAACCGCCTCGGAACCCGATCCGGCAAAGAACACGCGATCAAGCCCGTCTGGCAGGATGCCGGCCAGCTTTTCGGCAAATTCAAACGACACGGGGGCGGCGCGCTGAAAATGCGGTGAATAGTCCAGCGTGCTCAGTTGCTTGTAAACCGCATCGGCGATTTCCGGGCGTCCATGACCGGCCGCACAGCAAAACAGACCCGACGAACCATCCAGAATTTCACGGCCTTCCGGGGTCCAGTATTTCACACCTTCTGCCTTGGCAAACATCTGCGGTTCTTCATGAAACAGACGGTTGTTGGTGAAAGGCATCCAATGGTTGGTCATGTTCGGCTTGACGGACACGTTCATGCTGGCTCCTGTCGGCAAGAGTGTGGGGCGGAAATATTATGCTGCTAGCTAAACCCGTCCCCTCGCATGGCGTTAGTGCCAGAACTCGATAATATTTAGGTCCAGATCGCTATGTGGCTCCATCAAAAGGGACGATGTGGCTCTATTGCCGACGCAATCAGTGGCGTAATTCAGGTCTGTAACAACGAGGAATTCCATGGAACTGATCTTGTCTGGCATGGTCGTCGCGGTTGCCGCCGTGTTTCGTGGCGTCACCGGATTTGGCTTTGCACTGCTGGCAGCACTTGGTCTGTCAAGCTTGCTGGCCCCGGCAACGGCAACGCCGATCATCCTGATCATTGATATTGTCCTGACCGGCTTGATCTTGCGCGATTTTGATCGGGCCAAGGTTGACTGGCGAGCCTGTTCGATCCTGCTGACTTTTGGGCTTTTCGGCGCGGTGCTTGGCCCTTACGTTGCCTTTGCACTGGATGATCAGACCATCCGGATTGCCACCAATCTTGCGATTGCGGTGGCGGCACTGGTTGCCATGTTGCACCATCCGCCAAAATGGATGGGACATTTTGTCATCGGGGCACTTCTGGCCTGCTCGGTTGGTATTCTGATGTCGGGCTTTGCCGTTGGCGGACCATTGGTTGCAGCCTGGCTTTTGGCCGGTGGCACGCATGATGTCCGGGTGCGTAACACGCTTGCGATCTATTTCGGTGCGGTTGATGTGCTGGGATTTATCACCCGGGCGGCCGCAGGCATGTTGCCCGATGATTTCATCGCACTTGTCTTGCCGTTGCTGGTGATTGCCATGATCGCCTATTTCCCCGGCGAGATGATCTATCGCCGCATGTCCGCAACCACCTGGCGCCGTGTTTGCGCCATCAGCCTCGTTCTTATTGCCATTATCGGTTTCGCTCAGACCGTCGCACTTGGTCTGTAAGACATTTACCATCTACTACTCACACCACCGGAGATCCCCATGACCAAAACAGCACTCATTACCGGCGCAACTTCAGGCTTTGGTGCGGCAACGGCCCGGCGTTTTGTCAAGGAAGGCTGGAAAGTCATCGTAACCGGCAGGCGTGCCGAACGGCTTGACGCGCTTGTCGAAGAACTCGGTGGGGCATCGGTTGCCCATGCACTTTGCTTTGATATTCAGGATGCCGATGCAACCCGGAACGCAATTGACAGCCTTCCGGCCGACTTCGCCGAGATCGATCTTCTGGTCAACAATGCCGGTTTGGCGCTTGGCACCGGTCCGGCACAGGAATGCAATCTGTCAGACTGGATGACGATGATTGATACCAACACCAAGGGTCTGGTCGCCATTACCCGCATCCTGCTTGATAAACTGATTGAACGAAAAGGGGCGATTGTTAATCTGGCCTCCATCGCATCAAACTGGCCTTATCCGGGCGGGAATGTCTATGGCGCCACCAAGGCATTCGTTCAGCAATTCTCGCTGGGTATTCGCTGTGACCTTGCGGGAACGGGTGTTCGCGTCACCTCGATCGAGCCGGGCCTTTGTGAAAGCGAGTTCACGCTGGTGCGTACCGGTGGCAACAAGGAAGCCTACGACAAGCTTTACAGTGGTGCCGATCCGATCCAACCCGAAGACATTGCCGAAAGCATCTTCTGGGTGGCGAACTTGCCTTCGCATGTGAATGTCAACTCGCTGGAAGTCATGCCGGTCAGCCAAAGCTGGTCGCCGTTTGCCATTCATCGCAAGCAAGCTTGATCCCATATTTTGCATGCCCGTTGGTGAAGGTAACTTCTGCGTTAGAATGAGCTAACCCTCACCAACGGTTTTGCTTTTCTCTTTCCGCTGAACTAAGCTTTTAAAAAAACAAAAAGCATGTTTCATCGGAGGGACATCATGAGATCGACCGTTCTGGGCGCGTCAGATGGGGCAGCGCCGCCTGTCGGCAATGACGCAAGCCATGGCGGGCCGGGGCCCGAATTTGGTCCGTGGCTTGAAAAGGCATCCATCCTGATCGTCGATGACGAACCGGGCATGCGCAATTTCCTTGTCCGTACCCTGGGGCCACGTGCCAAGCGCGTCGAAGAAGCCGCCGACTGCGAAGAAGCCACAGCCCTTCTTGATCAGCACCATTTTGATGTGGTCATCCTTGATAACATCATGCCCGGCAAAAGCGGGGTGGAGTGGCTGACCGAACAGCGCGAAATCGGCTTTTTCTCCGACGCCATCCTGATGACGGCCTATGCCGATCTTGATACCGCGATCAAGGCGCTGCGTGCCGGCGCGGTCGACTTTGTCCTGAAACCATTTCGCTCCAACCAGATTTTGAACGCGGTAGCGCGCTGTCTGGATCGCATGCGGTTGCGCCGCGAAAACCATGTGCTGCGCCACGAATTGCGCGCAACGTCCGATCATGTGTTGCTGCGTGACAAGCTGATTGGCTATTCGCCGCAAATTCAGGAAATCCGTGAAACCATTGCCCGTGTGGCACCCCTTCCGACATCCATTCTGATTTCCGGGGAAAGTGGCACGGGCAAGGAAGTCACCGCACGTTCGCTGCATGCGCTTTCTGATCGCGCCGAAAAGCCGTTTGTGCCGATTAACTGTGCCGCCATTCCGTCTGAGATGATCGAGGCGGAATTGTTTGGTCACGTAAAAGGGGCCTTTACCGGCGCGCAATCCGCACGTGACGGGCTTTTCATGCATGCGCAGGGCGGAACCCTGTTTTTGGACGAAGTCGGTGAATTGTCACTCGCCACCCAAAGCAAGCTTTTGCGCGCAATCGAAAGCCGCCGTGTCCGCCCGGTGGGTTCTGAACGCGAAGCACCTGTTGATTTGCGCTTTATCTTTGCCACCAATGCCGATCTTGAAGCTGAAGTCGACGCCGGGCGTTTCCGTGCTGATCTGTTTTACCGCATCAACGTTATGCATATCGAAATGCCACCGCTTTCGGCCCGCGGGGATGACGTCCTTGAACTGGCTGAACTGTTCATGACCAAACTGTCCAAGCAGCTTGGTGTGCGCGCCGTGCCCATGGATGCGGCTGTGCGCGCCGGACTGACACGCTATGACTGGCCGGGCAATGTGCGTGAATTGCGCAACCTGATTGAACGGACCCTGATCCTGGGCAAGTTCCCGGCGGAATTCCGCGATGAACTTGCCGATCAGGGATCGCCGGTTGACCGTGATGAAACGCTTGATGAGATGGAACGTCGTCACATTCTGGCGATGTTGCACAAGACCAATGGCAATCGCAACGAAGCCGCCAGACGGTTGGGGGTATCGCGCAAGACCATTGATCGCAAATGCGCAAGCTGGGAACAGGAATGACCGACGCGTCATTTTCGGGCGCCACCAAGCCCCCAGCCAAAAGAACACGATCCGTTCGTTTCAAATTGCTGGCGATTGCGCTTTTGCCAACGCTCGTGATTCTGCCATTGTTGCTTGGTGTGATGATGGTGCGGTGGAATACCAAGTTCGATGCACTGTTGACATCAAAGGTCAGTGGCGATCTGACGATTGCCCATCAATACTTCACGCATATCCTTGAAAATACCGGCGAACAAATCCAGGCACTTGGCCAATCGGTCGCCTTTCGCGAAGTACTTGCCAAGGGTGATGTTGCAAAGGTCGACCGCCTGCTTGCGGAACGCCAGCGCAAGCTTGGCCTCGATTTCCTCTATCTGTCACCCGCTCCGGGTGGCACAGGTTCTGATGAACCCGATGCCGATTGGCCGGTGATTGCCAGTGCCTTGCGCGGGCAATCGATGACCAGCATCGATATTTTCAGCAACACCGACTTGACGGCGATTTCGCCCGATCTGGCCGAACGCGCACATCTCGATCTGATTGATACGCCCAATGCCGTGCCCTCGACACGCAATGCCGAAACGCGGGGCATGGTTGTACATTCGGCAAGTCATGTTGAATTGCCAAACGGACAAAATGCGGCCTTGGTCGGGGGCATTTTGCTCAACCAGAATTTGGCTTTCATTGATACGATCAACGATCTTGTCTATCGCCAAAGCAGCCTGCCAGAAGGCAGTCAGGGAACGGCGACCCTGTTCCTTGATGATGTGCGTGTCAGCACCAATGTCCGCCTGTTTGCTGATCGTCGCGCCTTGGGCACGCGGGTTTCAAGTGCGGTGCGCAAAACTGTTCTTGAAGACGGCCAAGTCTGGCTTGATCGCGCCTTTGTGGTCAATGACTGGTATATCTCGGCTTATGAGCCGATCAAGGACAGCTATGGCAAACGGGTTGGCATGCTTTATGTCGGGTTTCTTGAAGCCCCGTTTGCCCAGACCAAATATGAAAGCCTTCTGATCCTGATCGGGGCGTTTTTGTTTGTCGCGGCCCTGTCGGTGCCGATCTTCCTGCGCTGGGCGCGGGGCATTTTCAAACCGCTTGAACGCATGGCCAATACCATTGGTCGCGTCGAAAACGGCGATTTGTCAGCCAGAACCAACATTGATCAGGTACAGGACGAGATCGCCCTTGTGGCCGACCATCTTGATGACCTTCTGGATCAGGTTCAGGAACGCGATAAACGTTTGCGCGCCTGGAACGATCAGTTGAACGAACGCGTTGATGCCCGCACCAGCGAGCTTCGCGAAGCCAATCGCCAGCTCGAAGCCACCACCAGGCAACTGATCATGTCCGAAAAGCTTGCGGCGATTGGGGAAATCACCGCCGGTGTGGCACACGAAATCAACAATCCGGTGGCCGTGCTTCAGGGCAATCTTGATGTCCTTCGCGATTTGTTGGGCGAACATGCCAAATTGGGGGATACCGAATTCCGCCTGATTGATGAACAGGTCAATCGCATCAATCTGATCGTGACCAAACTTCTGCAATTCGCCAAGCCCGAAGAATATGCCGGATATGTCGAACGCCACAGCGTGGCCGAGGTGATAGACGATTGCATGCCGCTGGTCGCCCATCTGCTCAGCCGCGCTGATATCGACGTCATGCGCGAACATCATTCAACCCGGCTTGTTTTGATGAACCGGACCGAGTTGCAGCAGGTTCTGGTCAATCTGATGGTCAATGCCCTGCACGCCATGTCCGAGCGCGGGACATTGACCCTGACCGATATTGATCAGGATCGCGATGGCGTGCCGGGTATTCTGATCACGGTGCGCGATACCGGATCGGGTATGGATGCCGACGTGCTGAACCGTATTTTTGATCCGTTCTATACCACAAAGCGGCGCGAAGGGACGGGGCTTGGTCTGTCGATTACCAAGACCCTGATTGATCGACAGGGCGGCGGGCTTGAAGTGGAAAGCAAGCCCGGAAAGGGCACCACATTCATGATCTGGTTGCCGGAGGCGGATTAGAGCCAGACCGGGTGCCGGGCCGATTAATTTGTTGGGCTTTTCGGTGTGCCTGCGCGCAGCCATTCCTTTTTCAGAATGGCATACACAAAAGTGTTTTCGTATTTGGGTGTGCCGTCCGGGTTGTTAACAAACGAAATAAACTCCTCAAAGCAGGCCTCTTTGCGCATGCCAAGTTTCTCGCACAGCTTCTGCGATTTGAAATTGTTGTCCTCGACATATGCATAAAGCCGTCTTGCGTCGTGCTGTGTGAACAAATGCTCAAATAACGCTTGTGCGCTTTCACTGGCATATCCCTTGCCTTCAACCTTTTCGTTGAAGTTCCAACCGACGGAATAGGTGTCGGCTTGTTCCGGGCCATCGTGATGAAGCAACAGTTCACCAATTAAGGTTCCTGTTTCTTTCAGGCAGACCGCAAGACAAGTTTTATCCTTTGCACGCTTCCGGGCTTTTGCCTGCGCTTGTTCCAGCGTTGTGACTTTGTCATCCATAAAGCAGTTTACGCGCGGGTTCGAAATGTACTCGAACAGTTCTGCGGCATCAGCTTCAACAAAGGGTCTGATGATCAATCTGTCTGTGATGATGTCGCTCATATGTGTCCTTCGCGGGTAAGCGGATGGTAACAGGCTCATCGCCCTTTCTTACTAAAGCGGTACGCGCAATGAAAAGGGTTATCGCAGCGTGATTTTTCAATCCCCCACAATCCTGTCCAAACCCGGAACGCGCGTTGGGGCATCGCATTGAAATTGCTGCGGTTGCGAGTGGACATTTTGTCCATTTGCACGTTATGCGCGAAAAAAGATATGGACATTTTGTCCATGCGTGTGCGCTGCAGCAGTCTATTTCAGTTTGGAAGAATGACAGAAAACGGCGCTTGTCATGCAATGGCATGGCGATTGCGATGTTGAGAGTTCCGGATTTAACCGTGTTTGCCCTGCACCATGACCAATTGTGCGACGGGGAAGGGCAAGGAAAATCCAAAGACCGGGAGGACAACATCGCTATGTTTGACAAGCTCAAAAAAGAACACATCGTCGCTGGTGACGATTTCAATCGCTGGAAAGTGCCACCAGCATCCATTGCTATTCACTTGTGTATTGGCTCCGTCTATGCCTGGAGCATCTTCAACCCGCCACTGATCAAGGAATTTGGCGTGGTCAGCGCAAGCTCCGGCGACTGGGGCCTGCAATCCGTTGTCTGGATTTTCTCTGTTGCCATCGTCTTTCTTGGCCTTGCGGCCGCATTTGGCGGCAAATGGCTTGAAGAAGTCGGCCCGCGTATGGTCGGTGTCGTTGCCGCCTTTTGCTGGGGGGGTGGTTTCATCATCGGTGGCCTTGGCATCATGACCCATCAGCTTTGGCTGGTGTATCTCGGCTATGGCGCGCTTGGCGGCTGTGGTCTTGGTCTTGGCTATGTTTCGCCAGTATCAACGCTTATTCGCTGGTTCCCGGACCGCCGTGGTATGGCGACCGGCATGGCGATCATGGGCTTTGGCGGCGGTGCGATGATCGCAACCCCGATCAAGGAAGGCCTGCTGTCGGCGTTCTATAAGGTGCCGGAATATCTCGGCCCGGAAAGTGCCGTAAACCTTGTGACCGAGGGCGGCAAACGTGTGGCCGAAGTTGGTGGCCAGATGGTTGAAGTCGTGGTCGCAGGTGCCGCACAGGTTGCCTCGGCTCCGGTGCCCATCGAAGAGGGCGTTTATGTTGTCGGAACAGGGAACACCGGTGCGGCTGCGACCTTCTTTACGCTTGGTGTTGCTTATTTCATCGTGATGGTCATTGCGGCCTTCTCCTATCGCGTGCCGCGCGAAGGTTGGCTTCCGGCTGGTTGGACGCCGCCGACCGCGGATGCCGCATCCAAACGCATGATCACGCATGCCAACGTTCATATCGATCAGGCGCTTAAAACCCCGCAATTCTATCTGTTGTGGATTGTTCTGTGCTTTAACGTGACGGCGGGCATCGGGGTGATTGGCGTTGCCAAAACCATGATGACCGAAATCTTTGGCACGACCTTGCCGCTGGTTGTGAACTCTGCCTTTGCGGCGACCTATGTGTTCATGATTTCGGTCTTTAACATGTGCGGTCGTTTCTTCTGGGCGTCGATGTCGGATTATATCGGGCGCAAGAACACCTATTACTGCTTCTTCATTCTGGGCATCGCACTTTATCTGTCGATCCCGTTTGCCGCAGAACAGGTCAGCATCAACCCGGCTGTGACATGGCTTGTCATGTTCTATGCCGCAACCATGATCATCTTCACGATGTATGGCGGTGGCTTTGCAACCATTCCGGCCTATCTTGCCGATATCTTTGGCACCAAATATGTCGGTGGCATCCATGGTCGTCTTCTGACCGCATGGAGCACGGCCGGTGTTCTTGGTCCGCTTGCCATCACCCAGTTGCGTCAGGCCTCGGTCACAAGTTCGATCAAGGATCTGGCCTCAAAGGTCGACCCGGCTGCCTTCCAGGAAAAGTTCGGTGCCGGTATTGCCCAGCTTGACCAACTGGTTGCGGCCAAAACGGTGACCATCGGGCGTCTGATGGAAATCGCACCGGCAGGGACGGTTGATCCGACCTCAAGCCTCTATAACACCACCATGTATGCCATGGCAGCACTGCTTGCGATTGCGCTGATTGCCAACAAGCTGGTCAGCCCGATCCATGAAAAGCATCACATGGAAACGCAGCAAGCTGGCGCAAGCGAGGCTCCGTCCAAGGCCTAACCTGACCAGGGCGCTGGCCAATATACCCATGGCCAGCGCCCGTTTTGCCGGTTCCACTTTCCGGCAAAACCGGGCATGAGTGGGACATCATGCCAAAGCGTCAGGGGCAGATCCGGGCTCTGTTCATCCGGCCCGGATCTGCGTTCTGTTGCAGGAATAACCTTTATGCCCGAAGGGGTAATCGGTTATCCTGCAACCAGAACACTTCCCCGCGACGTAGAGTGTTCAGTCAAAAACAAAGCGACCCGAAAACAGGGTCGCGATCACCGCCATAAAAAGCATCCGCCTTGCGATGCCGGATACGCCATGATTGATAAACTCGAAATGTTTATGGTTCTCGCCCGCGAGCAGCATTTTGGCCATGCTGCCGAACATTGCGGCGTGACCCAGCCAACCCTTTCAAGCGCCTTGCGCCAGCTTGAAGATCATCTTGGCGTCGTACTGGTCAAACGCGGGTCGCGCTATCAGGGGCTGACACCCGAAGGCGAACGGGTTCTGGAATGGGCGCGCCATATCGTCGGCAGTACCCGATCCATGCGCGATGAAATGCGCGCCATGCGTTTCGGCCTGACCGGGCAGGTGCAGATTGCCGTCATACCGACCGCCCTTGCAATGGTCCATGAACTGACCACGCCATTTCGCGAAAAGCACCCTGATGTCAGCTTTGCCATCCTGTCGCGGACCTCGGTCGAAATTCAGGCTCTGCTGGATGATCTTCGCATTGATGCCGGGATCACCTATCTTGATAACGAACCCCTCGGGCGTGTCACGGCCATTCCGCTTTATCGGGAACGCTATCATCTGGTGACGTCCAACATGGATGATTTGGCCGGGCGAGAAACAATCACCTGGCGCGAAGCCGCCAAACTGCCGCTTTGCCTGCTGACACCCGATATGCAGAACCGCCGCATCATTGATCAGCATCTTGATGCTGTTGGCGCAAAAGTAAGCGCGACGCTTGAAAGCGATTCCATGATTGCGCTGTTTACCCATGTGCAAACCGGCAACTGGGCCAGCATCATGCCGGAAAAAATGGTCGAAAGTTTCGGGATGCGCGACCGGGTCAAATCGATCCCGATTATTGAGCCGGATGCGACCCACACGGTTGGCCTGATCGCGGCAAAACGCGAACCTGCGACCCCTGTGGTTTCGGCACTTTTGAAAGAAGCCGCCCGGATTTCGGAGCTGCAAACCGCTTGATAGGTTTTCGCTATCGCGTAACGGGATGGCTTTATTGAATAGGTCGGGACAATGCCCGACAATGTTCATAATAAACAAGAATTTGATAACATGCTTGAGAGAGAGGCTTGCATGTCGGAAACGACCGAGGACCAGAATGTCCGCGTCGCTGCCATTTGTGATCAACTGATCACTTTGGAAGGACCGTTATTGCCAATTCTGCACGAGGTGCAGGAAGAATTTGGCTATATCCCCGATGGCGCGCTTCAGACAATTGCAAAGAAGCTGAACCTCAGCCGGGCGGAAGTCCACGGGGTGGCAAGCTTCTATCATGACTTCCGCGAAGAAAAAGCCGGCAAGCATGTCATCAAGATCTGCCGGGCCGAAGCCTGTCAGGCGATGGGGGCCGATGCCCTTGGTGATCAGATCCGTCGTCATTTGAAAGTCGACTGGTCGCAAACCACCGCTGATCGCAAGATCACGCTGGAGCCTGTTTTCTGCCTTGGTCTGTGTGCCTGCGCGCCAGCCGCAATGATTGATGGCAAGGTTGTTGGCCGTGTCAGTGCGGATCGCATTTTGGAAAAGGTGGGATCATGAGCATCAAGGTTTACGTTCCACTTGATTCCGGTTCTGTCGCACTGGGTGCCGATGACGTTGCATCCGCCATCGCCGCCAAGGCATCCAAATCCGGTGCTGATATCAAGATCGTGCGCAACGGCTCGTTTGGCATGTATTGGCTGGAACCAATGGTCGAGGTCGAAACACCGCGTGGACGCGTTGCCTATGGTCCGGTTAGCACCGATGACATCGACACATTGTTTGAGGCTGACTTCCTGACCGGTGGTGATCATAAGCTTTATCTTGGCCGCACGCAGGATATCCCGTTCCTGAAAAGCCAATCGCGCCTGACGTTTCAGCGCTGCGGCATTATTGATCCGGTATCGCTTGACGATTATCGCGCCAATGAAGGCCTGACCGGTCTTGAAAACGCGCTTAAGATGACGGACGAACAAATCGTCAAGGCCGTCACTGACAGTGGCCTGCGCGGGCGCGGTGGTGCCGGTTTCCCGACGGGCATCAAATGGAATACCGTCCGCGAAGCGCCAGCCGATCAAAAATACATCGTCTGTAATGCCGACGAAGGCGACAGCGGGACCTTTGCCGATCGCATGATCATGGAGGGTGAACCGTTTGTTCTGATCGAAGGCATGATCATTGCGGGTCTCGCCACTGGTGCGACCAAGGGCTATGTCTATACCCGTTCAGAATACCCGACCGCGATTGACGTCATGAACGAGGCGATCAAGGTCGCCCGTGCCGCCGGTGTTCTGGGCGATAACGTCCTTGGATCTGGCAAGGCGTTTGATATGGAAGTCCGCATGGGTGCGGGCGCCTATGTCTGTGGCGAAGAAACATCGCTTCTCAACAGCATGGAAGGCAAGCGCGGTGTTGTCCGTGCCAAGCCGCCATTGCCAGCCCTTGAAGGCTTCCTTGGTCGACCGACTGTCGTCAATAACGTGATTTCGCTGTGCTCTGTGCCAGTCATCCTGGAAAAGGGTGCGGAATATTATCGCGACTATGGCATGGGCCGGTCGCGCGGCACCATCCCGATCCAGATTGCCGGCAACGTCAAACATGGCGGGCTTTATGAAGTCGGCTTTGGTCTGACCCTTGGTGAAATTGTCGAACAAATCGGCGGTGGGACGGCCACAGGGCGTCCGGTCAAGGCGGTTCAGGTCGGTGGTCCGTTGGGCGCCTATTTCCCCAAGGAACTGTTTGATACGCCGTTTGACTACGAAGAATTCGCCAAGCGCGATGGCCTGATCGGCCATGCCGGTGTTGTCGTGTTTGATGACACGGTCGACATGATGAAGCAGGCCCGCTTTGCCATGGAATTCTGTGCAATTGAATCATGCGGCAAATGTACGCCATGCCGCATCGGTTCGATCCGTGGCACCGAAGTCGTCGATAAGCTTGAACGCGGTGAACAGCCGGAATTGCAGATCGAGCTGCTGCGTGATCTGTGTGAGACCATGAAGTTCGGATCGCTGTGTGCACTGGGCGGCTTTACGCCGTACCCGGTCCTGAGTGCACTGACCCATTTCCCTGATGACTTCAAGCCACGCGCGCTTGATATAGCTGCGGAGTGAAACGATGTCCTTGATCAAAGAAGTTGACTACGGAACCCCCGCCAAGAAGTCCGAAAAGACGGTAACCCTGACCATTGATGGCAAGGACATTACCGTGCCTGAAGGCACCTCTGTCATGCGGGCCTCGATGGAGGCCGGCATTCAGGTCCCGAAACTGTGTGCAACCGATATGGTTGATGCATTCGGGTCGTGCCGCCTGTGTCTGGTTGAGGTCGAAGGCCGCAACGGCACACCGGCATCCTGCACGACGCCGGCCGCTGACGGCATGGTGGTTCATACCCAGACTGAACGGCTTAAGAAAATCCGCAAAGGCGTGATGGAGCTTTATATCTCTGACCATCCGCTTGATTGCCTGACCTGTGCGGCCAATGGCGATTGCGAATTGCAGGATATGGCAGGGGCGGTTGGCCTGCGCGATGTGCGGTATGGCTATGAGGGTGAAAACCACGTTCAGGTCCGCCAGAACGGCGAAGAAAACCCGCGCTATATGGCCAAGGATGAAACCAACCCGTATTTCACCTATGACCCGTCGAAATGCATTGTCTGTTCGCGCTGTGTGCGGGCCTGCGAAGAAGTGCAGGGCACCTTTGCGCTGACCATCGAAGGTCGTGGATTTGAATCCCGCGTGTCGCCGGGCATGCATGAAAACTTCCTGGATTCCGAATGCGTATCGTGCGGTGCCTGCGTGCAGGCCTGCCCGACCGCAACGCTTCAGGAAAAATCGGTCATTGAAATCGGCCAGCCGGAACATTCAGTCGTTACCACATGTGCCTATTGCGGGGTGGGTTGCTCGTTCAAGGCGGAAATGCGCGGCGAAGAACTTGTCCGCATGGTGCCCTATAAGGATGGCAAGGCCAATCGCGGCCATTCCTGTGTGAAGGGGCGGTTTGCCTATGGCTATGCCAATCACAAGGACCGCATCCTCAACCCGATGATCCGCGAAAGCGTCGATGAACCCTGGCAGGAAGTCAGCTGGGAAGAAGCCCTTCGCTTCACCGCCGGCAAGTTCAAGGGCATTCAGGCCAAATACGGCAAGGGCGCGCTGGGCGGGATTACCTCGTCACGTTGCACGAACGAGGAAACCTTCCTTGTTCAGAAACTGATCCGTGCCGGTTTTGGCAATAACAACGTCGATACCTGCGCGCGTGTTTGCCATTCACCGACCGGGTATGGCCTTAAAACCACGTTTGGTACCTCGGCCGGGACGCAGGATTTTGATTCTGTTGAACATACCGATGTCGTCATCCTGATCGGCGCAAACCCGACCGATGGCCATCCTGTCTTTGCCTCGCGCCTGAAAAAGCGTCTGCGTCAGGGGGCGAAACTGATCGTCATCGATCCGCGCCGGATTGACCTTGTGCGGTCCCCGCATATCGAGGCGGTAGCCCATATCCCGCTGCGTCCGGGGACGAACGTCGCGGTTTTGACGTCGCTTGCCCATGTCATCGTCACCGAAGGCCTGTTTGACGAGGCATTCGTGCGTGACCGGTGCGACTGGGACGAATTCCAGGATTGGGCAACCTTTGTTTCCGATCCGAAACACAGCCCCGAAGCCATTGCCGAGATGATCGGTGTTGATGCCGAAACCATGCGGAAGGCCGCACGCACCTTTGCCACTGGCGGCAATGGCGCGATCTATTACGGTCTTGGTGTCACGGAACACAGCCAGGGTTCCACCACCGTGATGGCGATTGCCAACCTTGCCATGGCGACCGGCAATATCGGTCGTCCGGGTGTGGGTGTGAACCCGCTGCGTGGTCAGAACAACGTGCAGGGTTCGTGTGATATGGGGTCGTTCCCGCACGAACTTCCGGGCTATCGCCATATTCAGGATAGTGCCACCCGCGATATTTTTGAGGATATCTGGGGTGTGAAACTGGATGACGAACCGGGTCTTCGTATCCCCAACATGCTCGATGCGGCTGTCGAAGGCACGTTCAAGGGCATCTATATTCAGGGCGAAGATATTCTTCAGTCTGACCCGGACACCAAACATGTCGCGGCCGGCCTGGCGGCAATGGAATGTGTGGTCGTCCATGACCTGTTCCTCAATGAAACCGCGAACTACGCGCATGTGTTCCTGCCGGGGTCGACCTTCCTTGAAAAGGACGGGACCTTTACCAACGCCGAACGCCGTATTAACCGCGTGCGCAAGGTGATGACACCGCTGAACGGCTTTGCCGATTGGGAAGTTACCCAGAACCTGGCCCGTGCGATGGGGCTTGACTGGAACTACACCCATCCGTCTCAGGTCATGGATGAAATTGCCAAGACCACACCAAGCTTCGCCAATGTCAGCTATGACTTGCTGGAAGAAAAGGGCTCGGTTCAGTGGCCGTGTAATGACAAGGCCCCCGAAGGGACCCCGGTCATGCATATCGACGGCTTTGTTCGTGGCAAGGGCAAGTTTGTTGTCACCGAATATGTCGCAACTGATGAACGGACTGGTCCGCGCTTCCCGCTTCTGCTGACCACGGGACGCATCCTTAGCCAGTATAATGTCGGTGCACAGACCAGGCGTACGGAAAACACCACCTGGCACAAGGAAGACTTGCTGGAAATTCACCCGCACGACGCCGAACAGCGTGGCATTCGCGAAGGCGACTGGATCCGTCTGGCATCGCGTTCGGGCGAGACATCCCTTCGTGCCACCATTACCGACCGCGTCGCACCGGGTGTGGTTTACACAACCTTCCACCATCCGGGCACACAGGCCAACGTGATCACCACCGACTATACCGACTGGGCAACAAACTGCCCGGAATACAAGGTTACCGCGGTTCAGGTTTCGTCCTCCAATGGCCCGACCGAATGGCAGGTCGAATATGATCGTCAGGCCGAACAGTCACGCCGGATCAAACCGCGCGTTGATGCCGCCGAATAGGATAACGAGCCAGACATTGTGCTATACTCCCTTGGCATGATGTCTGGCTCTCCTGCTTGAATACAAAGCTTACAGTCAAAGAGTGAACCGCAATGGCACCCGACAAACTTGTCTATATGGCCAATCAGATCGCGACCTTCTTCAAGTCCCAGCCCGAGGGCGAGGGCGTTGATGGTGTTGCCAACCATATCAGCGATTTCTGGGAACCGCGCATGCGCAAACAGCTGTTTGACATGATCGCTGAGGGCAAGGCCGACTTCCATCCTTTGGTGATCAAGGCCGCCCCGAAAATCCGGAAGGTCAAGGAAACCGCATGACGGCCAAGCCATCGGAAAATCGCATTCTGGAAGGGCGCGACGTCGATCTCGCGCGGGCCGTGTCCGGCGATGATGGTAAAGATGATGCGCCGATCATGTTGCAGCCGGAAGTCCCGGCTGCTTTGACATTCAATGGTCAATCGCACGCGGTGATGATGGTTTCACCGCATGACCTTGAAGACTTCATGGTCGGCTTTGCCCTGTCCGAAGGCATTGCCGATGACATTTCCCAGATCACGCTGCGCGACGTGCGCAAGACCCTGCAGGGTTATGTGATCGAGGCTGACCTGCATGAGGACGTGTTTGATCGTCTTGCCGATCGCCAACGCACACTCGAAGGTCGATCTGGCTGTGGTTTGTGCGGTGTGCAATCGCTTGAAGCCGTCGCAATGGACAAGATCGGGACGGTCAAGCCATCCAATATGACGCAGGATGTTGTCTTGCGGGCGATTGACGCACTTCCGGAATATCAGACCCGCAATCGCGAAGGCGGCGGGTTGCTACATGCCAGCGCCTTTGTCGATGGTGGCGGTAACATCGTTCTGGTCCGTGAAGATATCGGTCGCCACAATGCGCTTGATAAGGTGCTTGGTGCTGTGGCGCGACAGGGGATCGATCCGACCGGCGGGTTCATTCTGATGACCAGCCGCTGTTCCTATGAAATTGTCACCAAGACCGTGCAATTCGGGGTGGGCGGGCTTGTAACCCTTTCGGGCCCGACATTGACGGCGGTGAACCTTGCGCGGAAGGCCGGTTTGACCATGATCTGCCGCGAACGGCGTGGTCTGTTTCGCCGCTTTGCCTGACCTGTAAACGGCTTTTTCCAGCTTGTAACTTTCTGATGATCACCTGTTTGCAACACAGGTGTAATTGTACACGTCTGCCTGAACCGCGCTTTCCGGTGTCTTAAGCGCATAATTGGAATTGCCATATCCCCGCATACTTGTTATTCAAGATGTAATTAAATATTACAAGATGGTCCCGCCGGTCAGTCGGATAGTTGATCCGCGGCACGCGGGCCACGGCACGGGGATAAGGAAACCATGGCACTTTCAAAAACTGAATTGCGCGCCGTTTTGTCGGGGATTTCGGGCATTCTTGTCACGCCCTATGACGACAATGGCGATGTCGCGCCTAAGAAGCTCGTGCCGGTGATTGATCGTGCGCTGGCCGCGGGGGTCCATTTCCCGGTTGTGAATGGCAATACCGGCGAATTTTATGCCCTGACCACCGACGAGGCGATCACAATCGCGCGCTCAGTCGCCGAAATGCTGGATGGTCGTGCGCCGATGCTGGCCGGAATTGGTCGCGGTGTGCGCGATGCCTGCGCGCTTGCCAAGGCATCGGCCGAGGCCGGGGCAGAAGCCTTGATGATCCATCAGCCGCCAGACCCGTTTGTCGCACCGCGCGGTGTTGTCGACTACATCAAACGGATTGCCGATGCGTCCGGTGGTCTGCCGATGATGCTGTATCTGCGTAACGATGCCATTGGCACCAAGGCCATTACGGAACTGTGTGCGGTCGAAGGTGTTGCTGGCGTTAAATGGGCAACGCCAAACCCGATGAAACTGGCCGAGGCGATCCATGCCTGCGATCCGGATATCGTCTGGGTGGGGGGCCTTGCTGAAACATGGGCGCCGGCATTTTATGCCGTTGGCGCACGTGGATTTACCTCGGGCCTGATCAACGTTTGGCCGGAACGGTCCATGGCCATCCACGCGGCCCTTGAGGCCAGCGACTATGCCAAGGCGCGCCAGTTGATCGCCGAAATGAAGGCCTTTGAAGAAGTCCGGGCCGAGGAAATGAATGGCGCCAACGTGACCGGTGTGAAGGCAGCGCTCAAATTACTGGGTGATGATTGCGGTCCTACGCGCCCGCCATCAGCCTGGCCGTTGACCGAAGCCCAGCAGGAAAAGCTTTCAAGCTTTATGAAAGGAAACGGCCTGATCGGTTAGGCCGCCTTTGGGTAACTGCGCCGTCCTAGAAGAAGGACGGATGGCGTTCGCGGATGGCATCGACAGTGGCAAGGGTCCCCATCAGATGTTCGCGAACGACCTCGCAGGCGGTATCGGCGTCACCCTTGTCAATCGCGGCCAGAATGCGCGCATGACAATCAAGGATGGATGCCGATTTTCCCGGGTCGGGCAGGTTGAGCTTGCGAAGGCGGTCAATGTGCCCGGACCTGGCTTCAACCACGCCATAGAGTTGGGCGACACCGGCGGCCTCATAGAGTGCGTAATGGAAATCGCGATCAAGCTTGCCAAAGGTATCAAGATCGTTTGCGGCACTGACCGCATTTTGCTGAGCAAGGATGGAGTGCGCTTTGACAGTCAGGGCAGGGTCTTTGGCATTGGCGAGACGGCGGGTGACCTCCAGCTCGACCGACAGACGCAGGAACTGGGTTTCCAGCGCTTGCTCGACATCAATGCGCGAGACCTCTGTCTTGGACTGCGGGAAGGTGTCAACAAGGCCTTCTTCTTCAAGCTTGAGCAACGCATCGCGGACCGGTGTCTGGCTGACCCCGTATTCTTCGGCGATTTCGGCGCGTGACAGGTACTGGCCCGGTGCAAGTTCCAGATCGATGATGCGCTTGCGCAAGGAATCATGGAGCTGCGTACTTGCCGAGCCCCGCTTGAGTTTGGGCAGGCGCTTTTTGGCGATTGGTGCGTCTTTCAACAGGTTTTCGACCATGATGTTCCCGCAATTCATTTCTGGTCACACAATTTGTATACAGGCGTCTTGCCCGACATGCACTAATATATTACTATATCAAACAGACAAAAGTGAATATCTTTCTGTGCCTGTCAGCGGCGGCGGAAATCCTCAGGCCGCGGCGTTTGCGTCCAAGACCGGAGATCGCCTTTCTGAGTGCCGCCCGTTGCAAGCATGGTCGCGTTTTACATTCCGAGGATAAGACAATGAGTAAGAAACAGCCTCAGGACCTGAGATCGGCACGCTGGTTCGCCCCCGACGATCTGCGGACATTTGGCCATCGATCACGGATGATGCAGCTTGGCTATTCCGAAGACGATTTTCGCGACAAGCCAATCATCGGTGTCCTGAATACCTGGTCGGAACTCAATACCTGTCATTCGCATTTCCGCGAACGTGTTGTTGATGTGAAACGCGGCGTTGCGCAGGCTGGTGGCTTTGCCGTCGAACTGCCGTCGCTTTCCGTTGATGAAAGCTTCACCAAGCCGACCTCGATGCTTTATCGCAACCTGCTTGCCATGGAGACCGAGGAAATGATCCGGTCCCACCCGCTGGACGGTGTGGTTCTGATGGGCGGCTGTGATAAGACCACGCCGGGCTTGGTGATGGGCGCGATTTCGGCCGGTGTGCCGATGATCTATCTGCCTGCCGGGCCAATGTTGCGCGGTAACTATGCCGGCAAAATCCTTGGGTCGGGCTCTGATGCCTGGAAGTACTGGGATGAACGCCGCGCGGGTAACATCAGCGACGAAGAATGGCTTGGTATTCAGGGCGGGATTGCCCGGTCGGCCGGGACCTGCATGACCATGGGCACCGCATCGACCATGACGGCGATTGCCGACTCAATGGGGCTGACCTTGCCGGGTGCGTCATCGATCCCGGCGGTTGATAGTGGTCATCAGCGCATGTCGGCTGATTGTGGACGCCGCATTGTTGAGATGGTCTGGGAAGACCTGACACCCGATCAGATCATCACCGATGCATCCTGCCGAAACGCTGCCATTGTCGCCATGGCAACCGGTTGTTCCACCAACGCCGTGGTTCATCTGATCGCAATGGCAAAGCGTGCTGGTGTGGGGCTTAAGCTTGAAGACCTTGATGAACTTGGCCGCACCACGCCGCTGATTGCCAATGTCCGGCCATCGGGCAAGGATTACCTGATGGAAGATTTCTTCTATGCCGGGGGCCTGCGCGCCCTGATGAAGCAGATGGAAGATCGTCTGGATACCAGTTGTATGACGGTGACCGGCAAGACCCTTGGGGAAAACCTTGAAGGCGCGGTGGTTTATAATGACGATGTCATCCGCCCGCTTGATAACCCGGTCTATAAGGAAGGCTCCCTTGCCGTTCTGAAAGGCAATCTGTGCCCGAACGGTGCGGTGATCAAGCCGGCTGCCTGTGATCCGAAATACCATGTGCATGAAGGCCCGGCACTGGTGTTTGACAGCTATCCGGAAATGAAAAAGGCCGTTGATGACGAGAACCTCGATATCACGCCGGATCATGTGATGGTTTTGCGCAATGCCGGTCCGCAAGGCGGTCCCGGCTTCCCGGAATGGGGCATGCTGCCGATTCCCAAGGCGCTGATCAAACAAGGCCATCGTGACATGCTGCGGATTTCCGATGCCCGCATGTCTGGCACGTCTTACGGCGCGTGTGTTTTGCATGTCAGCCCGGAAAGCTATATCGGCGGGCCACTCGCACTTCTGAAAAATGGCGATACTGTCCGCCTCGATCTGCCCAATCGATCGCTTGATATGCTCGTCCCCAAGGAAGAGCTTGAAGCGCGGCGCAAGGCCCTGACACCGCCAGAGCCGCGTTTCGAACGCGGGTATGGCTACATGTTCTCGCGCCATGTGACCCAGGCCGATCAGGGCTGCGATTTTGACTTCCTTGAAACCGATTTCGGCAAGACTGCCGGCGAACCTGACATTTTCTAAGGACACCGACCATGACGGAATATGTATTGTCTGATGCCACGCGCGAAAAACTGATGCGCACCTCGACGGCGTCTGTTGCCACCCAGCTTTACAAGCGGGGCCTGCGCAACCAGTTCATTCAGGGTGTCCGACCGGTGGCACCCAAAAAGAAGAACATGGTCGGGCAGGCCTTTACGCTGCGCTATATCCCTGCACGTGAAGACCGCAACCCGATCGAGGTGTTCCGCAACGAAGACCATCCGCAACGTGTTGCGATTGAAACCTGCCCGCCGGGCCATGTTCTGGTGATGGATGGTCGCAAGGATGCGTCAGCGGCATCGGCCGGGTCGATCCTTGTTACCCGTTTGGCTGTACGCGGTGGTGCCGGGATCGTGTCCGATGCCGGTTTCCGCGATGCTGAGGGGATCGGTGAGCTTGACATGCCAGCCTACTTTGCCGGCCCGTCAGCCCCGACCAACCTGACCAAGCACGAAGCACTTGATATCAATGTTCCGATCGCGTGTGGCGATGTTGCCGTCTTCCCGGGTGATGTTCTTGTTGGCGATACGGACGGGGTCATGGTGATCCCCGCACATTTGGCAGACGAGATCGCCGATGCCTGTGCAGGCATGGAAAGTTACGAGGCCTTTGTGATCGAACAAGTGGCCAATGGGGCGTCAATTATCGGACTTTATCCCTGCACCAAAGAAGAGAATCAGAAAAAGTATGAGGAATGGCTGGCAAGTCAGTAAAATCGCGGTTACGTTGACCTTCATGTAATCAATTTACCCCTATCCACGCATTCCAGAGGATCGATTGAAATGTCTTATACCCTGACAGGAAAACATCTGATTGCTGGTGAATGGGTCGCTGGCGAGACGACCTTCCAGTCCGAGCCGGCCCACGGTCCGGCCAACACCTTCCCGGTCGGCACGCCCGCACTGGTTGATCAGGCCGCAAAGGCCGCCGAAGAAGCCTTTTGGACTTACGGCTATTCAACCCGCGAAGAGCGCGCGAAATTCATCAACACGATTGCGGATGAAATCGATGCGCGTGGCGATGAAATCACCGAAATCGGTACCCAGGAAACCGGCCTGCCCGAAGCACGCCTTCAGGGCGAACGTGGCCGTACCGTCGGTCAGCTTCGCCTGTTTGCCAGCCACATCCTTGATGGCGAATATCTGGACCGTCGTTATGACGAAGCTCTTCCGGATCGTGCGCCGCTGCCGCGTCCTGACCTGCGCTTGATGCAGCGTCCGATTGGTCCGGTTGCTGTATTTGGTGCGTCCAACTTCCCGCTGGCTTTCTCGGTCGCGGGTGGTGATACCGCATCGGCACTGGCTGCTGGTTGCCCGGTCGTGGTCAAGGGCCACTCGGCGCATCCTGGTACCGGTGAAATTGTTGCCCAGGCGATTGATGCCGCGATCAAGAAATGCGGTGTTCACCCGGGCGTATTCAGCCTGATCCAGGGCGGCAAACGTGACGTTGGCCAAAGCCTGGTACAGCATCCGCTGATCAAGGCGGTTGGCTTTACCGGATCGCTTGGCGGTGGCCGTGCGCTTTATGATCTGTGTGCTGCCCGTCCGGAACCGATCCCGTTCTTTGGCGAACTTGGTTCGGTCAACCCGATGTTCCTGCTGCCGGCTGCTGTCAAGGCACGCGGTGCGGAAATCGGTAAGGGCTGGGCAGGGTCGCTGACCATGGGTGCCGGCCAGTTCTGCACCAATCCGGGGATCGCGGTTGTGATCGAAGGTCCGGATGCGGATGCATTCGTTGCCGCCGCCAAGGAAGGTCTTTCGGGTGTTGGTCCGCAAACCATGCTGACCGATGGCATGGCAGAAACCTATCGCGCCGGTGCCAAGCGTGTCGCAGCGACTTCGGGTGTCAAAGAAGTTCTGACCACGTCTTGTGATCTGCGCAACGCAACGCCGTATCTGTTTGAGACCACCGGTGAAAACTGGCTTGCCAACCATGAACTTGGCGAAGAAGTCTTTGGCCCGCTCGGCCTTGTCGTTCGCGTCAAGGACGTTGCCGAAATGCGCAAGATTGCCAAATCGCTTGAAGGTCAGTTGACCTGCACGTTGCATCTTGATGCAGCCGATGCGGCAGATGCCCGTTCGCTTCTGCCGATCCTTGAACACAAGGCTGGCCGCGTTCTGGCCAACGGTTTCCCGACCGGTGTTGAAGTATCCGACACCATGGTTCATGGCGGACCATACCCGGCATCGACCAACTTCGGTGCGACCTCTGTCGGGACCATGGCGATCCGTCGCTTCCTGCGTCCGGTTTGCTATCAGAACATCCCGACCGATGTTCTGCCGAAAGACATCGCATAAGCGATATCTCTTCGCGACAGCTTTGCTGAAAAGAAAAAGCCGCCCATTTGGGCGGCTTTTTTGTTAATCCCGGATTTGTTAGTCCCGGACTGTTGCGGTGGCCTGAAACATGTTTTCGTCATGACGTAGCAGGCTTTGGCCAATCGCCCCTTGAAGGGCCAGGTCCTTGTCCCACGGAAGATAGGTGATGGTCGGGTTTCGGCTGAGTTCCGGCACCTGTGCCTCGTCCAGACCGCGCCTGAGTTCCGGTTCCATCATGTCGAATGCCCGCGCACCCGATCCGGTAATGAAAATCTGCTTGGGGCCCAGCAGGGCAATCAGGTTGGCGATGCCATATCCCAGAACCTTACCAGCATGGCGGAAAAGTTCGGCAAGACCGGTATCGCCGCGGCGGGCCCGGGCCACCAGATCCATCATCTGGTCTTCGCTGGGGTGCAGGTTGTTGGTATCGGGCAGGTCAATCACACCGCGTGCATCACGCAGGATGGCATAATCCCCGATATAGGCTTCCAGACACCCACGTCGACCGCAATTGCACAGCGGCCCGTCAGGTTGGTATTTGGTATGGCCGAATTCCGCAGCGGTGCCGAAATCACCGTTATAGACCTTGCCATTCAGAACCAGTCCCATGCCGATCCCGTAGCCCAGCATGATCACGGCAAAGTCGCCGTCATTATGCAGGTTGGTATTTTGCGAGATCGCCGTTGCGATGCAGTTTGCATCGTTCGACATCTGAACAGCGCTGCCATATCGTTCGCTGAGTGATTTCACCAGGGGTATGTGGCGATGACGGAGCGCTGGCGACCAGATGATCTCGCCGCTGTTGCTATCAGTCACCCCTTGTATGGCGATGCTGATGCCTGCGGGCGGATGGATGCAGAAATCGCGGTTCTTTTCAAGAAAACGATCAATCAACGCAATCAGGGTTCTGGTCAATTCGTCCGCGCCAAGATCGCGGGTATTGATGCAGTGTTCGATGCTGCGTTCAATCTCGCCCTTGAAATTGCCCAGCGCAATTTCGATCAGATTGATGGTGATTTTGACCCCGATGACGCAGGCCGCATTCGGCACCAGATCAAGCAAAACCTTGGGACGGCCACGCGTGGTGCCATTCCCATTTCCGTTCGCGGTGCCGTTATTGTTGCCGCCTTCGCTTTCCTTTACCAGACCCTGCGCCATCAAGTCGGCGGTTAGCGACGTGACAGTCGCAGGGCTTAGTCCAGTTGCCGTACCGATATCAATGCGCGCAGCAGGGCCATGCATGCGCAGATAGCGCAAGATCGCCGTCTGGGAGGGCTGGCGCGGTGTTTCGCTTTCTGTACGGCGCATCATGTGGTTGATCAGTATCCTTGTTAACATGCCCGTTCGGGCAATTTATATGTGCCCGCGGTCAGAGCAATCCGCGACGCGCAAGGTTGTTCATCAACGCGCTGATCCCGAACGTCCAGGGTTTAATGGCATCTGATCGGTCGACCTGATTGACCAGTTTGCCTAGGCTTGGCGTCGAGATGCTGACAAGGTCGCCCATTTCGTGGGTAAAGCCCTTGCCGGCACCACCCCGGTCATCGGTCGGCGCAAACATCGTTCCAAGGAACAGCATGATGCCATCCGGATATTGGTGATGTTTGCCGATCGCCTGTGAAACAAGGCTTTCGGGTGTGCGGCTGATCTGGCTCATGGAGCTGACCGCATCCAGGTGATATCCCTCGGGTCCATCAACAGCCATGGCGATATCGGCCGATTTGACAGTTTCCAGCGTGAACTTGCCGTCAAACAGGCGGATGAACGGGCCAATGGCGCAGGATGCGTTATTGTCCTTTGCCTTGCCGAGCAACAGGGCAGAGCGCCCTTCGACGTCGCGCAGGTTGACGTCGTTGCCAAGTGTGGCACCGACGATCTTGCCCTTTGATGTCACGGTCAGAACCACTTCCGGTTCCGGGTTGTTCCAGGTTGAAATCGGGTGCAGGCCGACATGCGCGCCATGCCCGACGGCCGACATCACCGGCGCCTTGGTAAAGATTTCCGCATCCGGGCCAATGCCGACTTCAAGATATTGCGACCACGCGCCCTTTTCGAGCAGCACGGTTTTGATATCGGCGGCCTTTTGCGAGCCCGGTTCGATCTGTGAGAGGTCATCACCGATAATGCCGGTGATTTCGGTGCGGATCTGATCGGCTTTGCTTGAGTCACCGCGTGCCTGTTCCTCGATCACGCGTTCAAGGAGGCTTGCCACAAAGGTCACACCACTTGCCTTGATCGCCTGCAGATCATTGGGGGACAGAAGGTGCGGGGTGTTTTCATCGGCCCCCGGACGGGACTGGTCCAGAATATCGCTGAGGGTAGCGACAGTCGGGAAGCTTGCCGGATTTGAAAGCTTTGCCAGAACGTCATCAAGTTCAAGGATTTCGCTGACGGTTGGTGCGACACTGCTGATATCACGCAGCGTTTCACCATCAAGAAGCACCGGTGTCGGTCCGGAAACGCGCGGGTCCCAGATGCGCCCGATCAGGACAGCATTACTTGCGTCATCGGGCAGGATGTCTTGGGCGTTGATGGGGAAGCCTGTGGTCATCTCGGTGTCTCGCTTGTTTATCTGTGGGTGGTGCCATTCGCGGCACCCGTTGCATTGGTTGCGCCGGGGCCAGCCAGATGCAGAAGGTGCTCGGGCATTTTGCCCAGAATGATCATCCCAAGTACGTCGTCATGTGTGACATCTTCGGTTCTAACGCTGCCAACCAGTTTTCCGTTCTTCATGACATGCAACCGGTCAGAAAGGTCAAACACATCATGAAGATCGTGGCTAATCAACAAAATACCCAAACCGTCACGCTTTAATTGGTCAATCAGTTCACCGACCATCTTTGTTTCATGAACGCCAAGGGCCGCACAGGGTTCATCCATGATCAACACGCGTGCTTCAAACAGAAGGGCACGTGCAATGGCGACCGACTGGCGCTGCCCGCCCGAAAGGGCCGATACGGGGGATGTAAACTTTTTGAAATTCGGGTTCAGGCGATGAAGAACTTCACGCGCCTTGTGTTCCATGGCGGCATCATCAAGAAACCCGAACTTGTCAGTGATTTCACGTCCCAGAAACAGGTTCTGGGCGGCGTCAAGATTGTCGGCAAGTGCCAGGTTCTGATAGATCGTTTCGATATTGTTGTCGCGTGCGTCACGCGCATTCTCGATCTTGGCTTCCTTGCCATCCACAATGATCTTGCCAGTGTCGGCCTGATAGGCACCGGAAAGAATTTTGATCAGCGTTGATTTGCCCGCACCGTTATGGCCCAGAACGCCAACCACTTCGCCGGGATAAAGATCAATTGATACGCCATCAACAGCCTTCACCCCGCCAAAGCTGATATGGATATCTTGCATTTCGACCAGCGGATCTTTGGTCATGTTTGGATCAGTCATCACGGGTCTCCTTACGCGGTCGGGTCGCTGTAACGGCGATGGAAATACTTGTCGCTAAAGACGGCGACGACAAGAACCAAGCCGATGACGATGCTTTGCAACGAGGTATCCACGCCCAAAAGCGCCATGCCGCTTTGCAGGCTTTGCATCACCAGCGCACCAATCAGCGCGCCATAGATCGTCCCAAGCCCACCGGCAAGCGACGTGCCGCCAATAACCACGGCTGCAATCACGCGAAGTTCGTCAAGCGTGCCCAGATCGTTGCCCGCTGATTGCAAGCGGGCCGATGAAATCGCCGCACTGATCGCACAAAGGACACCCATCAGGGCAAAGACCGCCACCGTCATGCGTTTGACGTTGATCCCGGCCAGTTCGGCCGCCTGCGGGTTGCCGCCAATCGCAAAGACATAGCGCCCGAAACGGGTGCGTTTAACCGCAATTGTCAGGATGATCGCGACAAGTGCAACAATCAGAAGCGGGATCGGAATGCCGTGCGAGATTTCAAGGTTTTCTGGCGTGACCGGAATGCCCTTGTTTTCCAAAAGGCGTTCTGCCGCGCGCGTTGGCAGGTGATAGGCATTCAGTGTCGCGACAACAATCAGAACCAAGCCTGCCTTGATAATCGTGTTGGTGTATTCGGCCCAGATTGGTTTGACCGGAAATTCGAAGGACAGGCGACGACGGCGTTCCATGATCGCGGCGTAAATGATCGCAAGAATGGCGATCAAGGCGACGATCCAGCTCCAGGTCGCACCAATCGTTCCTTCGATGCCCCCGCCCAGCAGAATGTAATTCTGATCAAGCGGGGCAACCGTGCGCCCTTGTGTGACCCACCACGCCGATCCGCGCCAGACCAAAAGCCCGCCAAGTGTCACGATGAATGCCGGGACGCCAAGATAACCGACGGCCACACCTTGAATGGAACCGATCAGGCCGCCGACAACAATGCCGACCAACAGCGTCAGCACCCAGGTCAGGGGATGGTTGTAATCAAGAAACTGCGGCAGGACATCGGTCTGAACAACCCCCATGATCATTGCCAGAACACCCAGGACCGCCCCGACTGAAAGGTCGATATGGCGGGTGACAATGATCAGGACCATGCCGCACGCCATCACCGCCACAGAGGCAGTCTGAACCGACAGGTTAAAGATGTTTCGGGGCGTGATAAAGCGACCGCCCGAGGCAATGTCAAAACCCACCCAGATAATCAGCAGGACAACGGCGAGGCCAACCAGACGACGGTCGACTTCCATTTTCGAAAGTAGTCGTGACATGAAAAAGCTCGTAAAGCAGCGGGGCCGAACTGCGATATCTGCACGATATGTGGAATGCAGTCGGCCCCGGGTTTATGCAAGGTCGGAGGAAACAGGTTGGCCTAGTTGCAGGCCGCAACCTTGCTGTTGGTTACGCCCTGGCAAACCACGTCTTTGGATACCCAGCCAGCATCAATCACCAGATCAAGTTTGTTCTGGGTGATCGCAACCGGATCAAGGAAGTAAGACTTCATGGTCACACCATTCGGGCTCTGCCAATCTTCGGTACCGTCAACCTCGTCAAGCTTGGTGCCCTTGGCAAGTTCAACGGCGATTTCAGCCGCGCGCTTGCCAAGAAGACGGGCATCTTTCCAGACCGAAACCGTCTGGGTGCCAAGTGCAACACGGTTCAGTGCAGCATGATCGCCGTCCTGACCCGATACAGGAATGCCCTGCATGCCCTGTGCAGACAGTGCTGCAACAACACCACCGGCGGTGCCATCGTTGGATGCGACAACGGCATCAACCTTGTTGTCCGCAGCGGTCAGGAACTGTTCCATGTTCCGCTGTGCAATCGCTGGCTGCCAGCTGTCGGTATAAGCTTCGCCGACAACCTTGATGTCGCCCGCGTCAATTGCCTTCTGCAGGATTTCAAGCTGTCCTTCGTGCAGAATGTTGGCGTTCGGGTCGGTCGGTGCGCCTTTGATGAAGACGTAGTTGCCTTTCGGTTGTTCGGCAAAAACGGCCTCGGCCTGAAGGCGGCCAACTTCCTTGTTGTTGAACGTAATGTAATAGGCGTTCGAGTCTTCGATCAGGCGGTCATAGCCAACGACCGGAATGCCTTCGTTCAGGGCCTTTTCGACAGCCGGGCCAATTGACGCTGAGTCCTGTGCCAGGACGATCAGGGCATCGGCACCACGTGCGATCAGGCTTTCGATATCGGAAAGCTGTTTGGACGGATTGCTTTGGGCATCTGCGCTGATGTATTCAGCCCCCGCAGCATCCAGAGCAGCCTTGATGGCGGCTTCATCGGTTTTCCAGCGTTCTTCCTGGAAGTTCGACCAACTGACACCAACAGTCAGATCAGCAGCAAAGGCATTTGCAGACAGCAGAACGGTTCCGGCCAACATGGCCGTTGATAGGAGTTTTTTCATCGGTTTCTTCCCTGAATAAATGTGTCTTCTGGTGACATTTATTTTTGTTATCGAAAAAATGTTGACGTGAAGAAGGCGTCCTGTCAAATATTTTTTAGTGAATAAATTAAATTCATCGCTTTTCACGCATTTTTATATCGCTGTTTGCGATTAAGGGTTGAATTGGCGGTGTTTATAGTGTGATGCGCTGCAGCAATTAATTTATTCACCTAAAATAATATGAAAAGAGACAGGGAACGTTATGACAGCGAGTTATCACGACATTGACGGTAAATCCGTGCTTGTAACCGGCGGTGCATCCGGGATTGGCGCCTCGATCGTGCGCGCATTCTGTGCGCAGGGGGCGCGGGTCGGGTTCTTCGATATCGATGATGCCGCCGCGCAAAAACTGATCGCCTCCATAAAGGAAGAGCACGGCGTAACCCCGGTCTACAAATCGCTTGATTTGCGCAACCAATCATCCATTTCCGATGCGGTTCGCGACATGTCGGTTGCGATTGGCCCGATTGACGTTCTGGTAAACAATGCGGCGCGCGATGATCGGCATTCGCCCGAAGATATCAGTCCTGACAAGTGGCGTGATGGCCTGGATGTGAACCTGAACCATCATTTCTTTTGTGCCCAGGCAGTCGCACCCGGCATGAAGGAAAAACGATGTGGAAGTATTATCAATTTCAGTTCTGTGAGTTATATGATGGGCCTGCCGGATCTGGTAACGTACGAGACCGCAAAGGCCGGTATTATCGGACTGACACGCGCGCTTGCCCGGGACTGGGGTGAATATGGCATTCGCGTCAATGCGGTGACGCCGGGCTGCATCATGACACAGCGCCAGCTTGATCTTTGGATTTCGCCCGAGGATGAAGAACGCATTCAGGAGCAGCAATGCGTCAAACGCCGGCTGGTGGGGGATGATGTTGCACAGATGGTTCTTTTCCTGGCATCTGATGTTTCGTCGGCCTGTTCATCACAGAACTTCATCGTGGATGGTGGCATCGTCTGATCGTGTGTTTCGACGGGTGCCAAGACCGCTGCTCGCCCCGAGACCACTGCTCGAACTTGGAAAAAACAGTATATGTCGCCTGCAAATCTCTCTGATCAGCCAATCATCATCGATGAAAAAGCCAACCCGTATCGCGACTGCATTCAGGGTCTCGCCAACCAGCCGATCACAGTCGTCCGGTTGCTGCGCGATGCTGTGAACGAAAACCCGGTCGTGGCCAGTGGTCGCAACTTTGCGGTTCCCGAAATCAAGGACGTGGTCGGGCGTCTGGTGGAAAACCGCCCGCGCATCGCAATCATTGCCGGTGCGCCGGATCATCCGGCCCATCTTCTGGATCGTCCGCAGGCGTTGATGGCGGCCCTGCGCATTTGGGAAATGGGCGGGGTTCCGTTCCTGTTCCATGTGCCGGTGATTTGTGATGGCACGGCGCAAAATAATATCGGGCAAAGCTATTCGCTGGCATCGCGCAACCATACCGCGGCGGCGGTCAATATCACCTTTGAAGGCCACAGTTATCACGCTGCCTATGTGATTGCCGGCTGTGATAAATCCCCCGCCGCGGTGGTGGCCGGTCTGGCCTCGGCCGATCATGCACGCGCCTGGCGCGGCGATCAGGCGCCGGTCTGGGCGGTGTTTGCACCGTCGCATGTTCTTAAAGGCGGCGAAATTCCCGAAGGCACGCGTCGTTTGCTGGATAAAATCGCCGCCGACTCTGATGCCGCGGGGCATGATGATCTGGGTGCCGATATCCGCGAAAATATGCGTTATATCCTGCAATGCACGTCGGACGAGGCCTTTGCAGGTTTGCTCGAACGTGCCCGGCTTCTGGGGATTATTGACGGGGCGCTTGAACGTCGGGTTCTCGATGAGCTGGCAACGGCGACTTGTGATTCCAAGGGCGGCATTTGTGCGTTTAACGGCACGGGCAATTCATCGCGCACCATGTTGGCGGCCTTCGGCCTGACCCCGCCGGAACTCGAATTGCTGACCGATGTCCCGCCGTTCGAGGCCGTGGCAGCCGGGATCGATGCCCTGTTTGGCGTTTTCAATAAGCCGGAATATGCGATTGGCAATCTGCTTAAGGCCAACTTTGCCAATTTCGTGCGTGTTCATAATGCCACGGGATCGAGCAGCAACATGCTTTTGCATTTGCCATTCATGATGCGCTATGCCGGTTTTGATATTTCGATTGATGATTATCAGGATGTGCGCACCAAGACGCCGGTGCCGGAAATTTTCGCCCACAGCCTGACGGAAAACCGCGACACTTTTGTTTTGGCCCAACAAATGGCCGAAGGCAAAAACCGCGGTATGGAAAGCATCTATCGCATTCTGGCCGACCTTGGTGTGGCGATGGATCTTGATGCGCCGACCATCCTTGGAAAAACCTGGGCGGAACGCATCGCCAATCTTGAAAACCCGGTTGATTTGTCGCTGGGCGATGCTTCGGTCATTCGTGCCAACCCGGTCAGGCAGCGTTCCGGTGTTGATGTCATCACCGGCAGTTTCTTTGAAAACTGCGCGGTCAAGACATCGGGCATGAGCGACCGTTTGTTATCGCACTTTGATGATCATGTTTTCATCGTGCGCTATTACGAAAACGAACATGTCTGTAATGCCGACTTTGCTTCGCCCGATCTGATCACGCGCCTGATTGAAACCGATGGCGTTGATGAAGAATTGATTGCCGCAGTCGTGCGTCGCAATGGCGGAAACCGCGTTGATATGAATGCGCCAAAGGACATGTTCGAACAGGGCCATCTGTCCTTTGCGTTTGTCATCGGCGGGCAGGGACCGGAAGCCTATGGCATGCCGGAAATGTTTTCGCCGTCGCAGAACTTGCGCCATCACCGCATTCTCGAAGCATCATCCATGCTGATCACCGATGGACGTTATTCCGGGGTCACCAAGGGGGCCTGTATCGGTCATATGGTGCCGGAGGCCTTTACAGGTGGTGCAATCGGCTATCTTAAGGATGGTGATGTGTTGCGTCTTGATCTGACCGGGCTAACGCTGGATTGGCTCGATCCCGAGGCATTCAAACTTGGGGAAGAGGTCGCATCCGATCCCCGCGACATTGCAGATCGCAAGCCGGTCTTTGATGCACGGTTCAAACGCATGGCCGATCGCCAATGTGATATCGCCGCAAGCAACGTGCTTGACGGGATTGGCAATGCCGCACGCGGTATTGTGCCCCGGGCTGTTGATCGTCGCGCAACCAAATCCTGGCGCTAAGCTGCAACATGCTTTAACACACCAAAATGCAAAACGCCCCGTGCCATATCTGGCCGGGGCGTTTTTGATTGTCGCAGGTGCTGGGCTTAGCCCATACGTTCCGATGCGTAGCTTCCCGGGCTTGGCGGGAAGACAATGGTGCGGTTGCCGTTGATGAACGAACGGTGGTGGATATGGGCGTGGACCGCACGCGCCAGCACCTGGCTTTCGACATCGCGGCCAATCGACACATAATCGGCCGAGTTCTGGGCGTGGGTGATGCGCGCAATGTCCTGTTCGATGATCGGGCCTTCATCAAGGTCGGCGGTGACATAATGCGCGGTTGCGCCAATCAGTTTGACCCCGCGCACATAGGCCTGTTGATACGGGTTGGCCCCCTTGAAGCTTGGCAGGAAGGAGTGGTGGATATTGATGATCTTGCCACTCATTTTCTTGCACAGGCTGTCTGACAGGACCTGCATGTAGCGGGCCAGAACGATCAGCTCGACATTATAGTCAGAGACAACATCCAGAAGCTTTTTCTCGGCTTCGGGCTTGTTTTCCTTGGTAACCGGGATGTGGTGGAAGGGAATGTCGTGATTAACGACAACCTTCTGATAATCAAGATGGTTTGACACCACGCCAACGATATCAATCGGAAGCGCCCCGATTTTCCAACGATACAGCAGATCGTTCAGGCAATGACCAAACCGCGACACCATCAGAAGAACCTTCATCTTCTCGGAGCTGTCATGGATTTCGTACTTCATGCCAAGTTCTGCTGCCGGACCCTCAAAGCCTGCAATCAGGGTTTCCTGATCAACACCTTCTTCGCTGACGAAGGCAACCCGCATAAAGAACAAGCCGGTTTCTTGGTCGTCAAACTGGGAGCTATCGGTAATGTTACAGCCGTTATCTGCCAAATAGGTCGAAATAGCAGCAACCACCCCGCGCTGAGAATCGCAGGAAACAGTCAGAACGTAGCTTTTCATCGCGTCTGGCTTTCTCGTTTGGAATAATCAAAAATTGCCCGGCCCCGTCCATCGGGGAATGAGATAAGGCCGGGCAGAAGCATTAAATATCAAGTGTGTTCTCACGTTCCCAGCGGGAAAAGTGAGAAACGTAAGAATTCCACTCGGTTTGTTTAAGTTTGAGATAGGCACTTGAGAATTCCTTGCCCATCGCAAGCTGGAGCTCTTCGTTAGAGCCCATTTCACGCAGGGCATCGAGCAGGTTCAGTGGCAGACGCGGTGCATCCTTGATCGAATGCCCTTCCTTGTACATGTCGATATCGTAATGCGGTCCCGGATCGGCATTGGTTGCCATGCCATCAAGACCGGCCGCAATGATCACGGCCTGAAGAAGATACGGGTTGGTTGCGCCATCGGGCAGGCGCAGTTCAAAGCGCCCCGGCCCCGGAACGCGGACCATATGGGTGCGGTTGTTGCCCGTCCATGTCACGGTGTTCGGGGCCCAGGTCGCGCCTGACATGGTGCGCGGCGCATTGATACGCTTATAGGAATTGACCGTCGGGTTGGTGATCACCGCCATGGCAGAGGCATGCTTCATGATGCCGCCAAGGAAATGCTTGCCCTTGGCCGACAGACCAAATGGCATGTCATTATCGGCAAAGGCGTTAGCGCCGTCATTATCCCAAACCGACACATGGCAATGGCAGCCATTGCCGGTCAGGCCCGGGAAGGGCTTGGGCATGAAGGTCGCGCGAAGGCCGTGCTTTTCGGCGATTGATTTGACCATGAACTTGAAAAAGGAATGCTTGTCGGCGGTTTTAAGTGCGTCATCGAATTCCCAGTTCATTTCAAACTGGCCATTGGCGTCTTCGTGATCGTTCTGATAGGCACCCCAGCCGAGTTCAAGCATGTAGTCGCAAATCTCGGCAATCACGTCATAACGGCGCATGACAGCCTGTTGGTCGTAACAGGGTTTTTCCGCCGTATCGGCCGGATCAGAAATTTCCGAACCATCGGTGGTGACAAGGAAAAACTCCGCCTCAACCCCGGTTTTGACATTGAGGCCAAGTTCGGCCGCCTTGGCGATCTGTGCTTTCAAAACGTTGCGCGGGGCCTGTTCGACCGGTGTGCCTTCCATGATGCAATCGGCGGCAACCCAGGCGACTTCCGGTTTCCAGGGCAACTGGATGACAGAACTAGGATCAGGAATGGCGAACATGTCGGGGTGGGCCGGGCTCAGGTCAAGCCAGGTGGCGAAGCCTGCGAAACCGGCACCTTCTTCCTGCATGTCGGCAATTGCCTGGGTCGGGACAAGTTTGGCGCGCTGACCGCCAAACAGGTCGGTAAAGCTGATCATGAAGTATTTGATGCCGCGTTCCCGGGCAAAGGCTGATAGATCCTTGGTCATCGAAGTCCCCTGACGAATTTTATCAATAACCATCGGTTCCCCGGGCACGCCTTGGGGCGCACCCGGTCCGGTGGTAGGTTAGCTGTTCTAGAATCCTCCCTGACCCGGAACCCAGTTGGTTCCGGCAAGCGGTACACCAGCCATGGCGGCCGCTTCGATATTCAGTGCGCAGAGATCCTCGGGTTCGAGGTTGTGCACATGATTTTTGCCGCAGGCGCGCGCAATTGTTTGCGCTTCAAGGGTCATGACCTTCAGATAGTTGGCCAGTCGCCGTCCGGCGGCAATCGGGTCAACCCGTTTCATCAGGTCGGCATCTTGTGTCGTGATGCCTGCGGGATCACGACCTTCATGCCAGTCATCATAGGCACCAGCGGTGGTGCCAAGTTCGTTATATTCTGCTTCCCATTTCGGGTCGTTGTCACCGATGGCGACCAGGGCCGCGGTCCCGATGGAAACCGCATCCGCACCAAGGGCAAGCGCCTTGGCAACGTCGGCGCCATTGCGGATGCCGCCCGAAACGATCAGCTGTACTTTGCGGTGCATGCCCATGTCTTGCAATGCTTTTACCGCCGGGCGGATGCAGGCAAGGGTCGGCTGACCGACATGTTCGATAAAGACTTCCTGGGTCGCGGCCGTGCCGCCCTGCATACCATCCAGCACGATGACATCGGCACCGGCCTTGACTGCAAGGGCGACGTCATAATAGGGACGTGCGCCACCGACCTTGATAAAGATCGGCTTTTCCCAGTCGGTGATTTCGCGGATTTCCTGAATTTTGATCTCAAGATCATCCGGGCCGGTCCAATCCGGATGACGGCAGGCGGATCGTTGGTCAATGCCCATCGGCAGGTTGCGCATTTCAGCCACACGGTCAGAGATCTTCTGACCCAGCAGCATGCCGCCGCCGCCCGGTTTCGCGCCCTGACCAATGACGATTTCAATCGCATCGGCGCGTTTCAGGTCGCGCGGGTTCATGCCGTAACGTGACGGCAGATATTGATAAACAAGCTGGGTCGAATGGCCGCGCTCTTCCTCGGTCATGCCGCCATCGCCCGTCGTGGTCGATGTGCCTGCCGCCGATGCACCGCGTCCAAGGGCTTCTTTGGCCGGACCGGAGAGCGAGCCAAAGCTCATACCGGCAATGGTGATCGGAATTTTAAGCTCGATCGGTTTCTTGGCAAAACGGGTGCCCAGCGTGACGGCGGTTTCGCATTTCTCCCGGTAGCCTTCCAGCGGATAGCGCGACATGGATGCACCAAGGAACAGCAAGTCATCGAAATGCGGGACCCGGCGTTTCGCGCCACCACCGCGGATGTCATAAATGCCGGTCGCGGCTGCGCGGCGGATTTCCGAAAGGGTATAATCATCAAAGGTTGCCGATTTACGCGGCGTCGTAACGGGATTTTTGTAGGTCATGGTCTGATCCTGTCTTTGGGCTGACGCGCACGGTGTTTTGATCCGCGCGGCGTTCAGCGTGCCGCATCAATAGGCGTCGAAATTATCGACACTGAAGTTGTAAAGGGTTCTGGCCGAGCCATATCGCGTGAATTCTTCGGGCTTCACATCCGTGATGCCTGCATCTGCAAGAAGCTTGGTCAGAAGGTCGATATGTTCCGCCCGCATTTCCTTTTTCTCGCAATCAGCACCAAGGCTTTTGACCGTGCCGCGCACGAAAAGGCGCGCTTCATAAAGCGAATCACCAAGCGCATCACCTGCATCGCCCAGAACAACAAGGTTGCCCGACTGCGCCATGAAGGCCGACATATGGCCGATATTGCCCTTAACGACGATATCGACACCTTTCATCGAAATGCCGCAGCGTGACGACGCATTGCCTTCGATGACCAGCAAACCGCCATGGGCGGTGGCCCCAGCATACTGGCTGGCATCGCCCTTGATCACGACTTTGCCCGACATCATGTTTTCAGCCACACCCGGACCGGCATTGCCATTGACCGTGACAGTGGCCTGTTCATTCATGCCCGCACAGTAATAGCCGACGCTGCCATTGATGGTGACATTGACCGGTGCGTCGATGCCGACTGCCACGGCATGTGCGCCGCGCGGATTGGTGATTTCGAAATCCTCAGGCACACCACTTTTATCAAGCGCATGAAGCGCCTGATTGAGCGCGCGCAGTTCGGTGGTTGCAAGATCAAACACTGGCATTTGTGTTCCTTCCTCATAGGACTGCGGGGTGAGTGCAGTCGGGTCGGTGCGCGCATCGCAGCAGCCGACAGGGTTCGTGTTAATCAGTGTTCCCAGAAATAAACCGTGGCCGGTTCCGGTTCCCAGACGCGGGCGTCTTCGATGCCCGGCAGGTTGACCAGTGCACGGTATTCGGAGCCGAATGCGACATAGGCATCGGTTTCCGCCATCACGGCCGGTTTGCAGGCAATCGGGTCGCGCACAACGCCAAAGCCCGATTTGGTGCCAACCACAAAGGTGAAGAAGCCATCAAGGTCATCAAGCGCACTTGTCAGTGCCTCGCCCAGGTTTTTGCCCTTGGCCATTTCGCCGGTCAGATAGGCGGCCGCGACCTCTGAATCGTTCTGGGTTTCAAGGCGAATGCCTTCGCGGGTCAGTTCACGGCGAAGGTTGTTGTGGTTCGACAGCGAACCGTTATGCACAAGGCATTGGTCCGAACCGGTCGAAAACGGGTGGGCGCCAAGGGTGGTCACCGCACTTTCGGTCGCCATGCGGGTGTGGCCGATCCCGTGGGTGCCGCTCATGTCGGAAATCTTGAAGCGTTCAAGCACATCCTTGGGCAGGCCTACTTCCTTGTAAATCTCCATCGCCGTGCCCGTTCCCATGACGCGGACATTCGGACGAAGGTCTTCAAGTACGCTTCGTGTTGCATCAATCTGATCGCTTGAAACCGTAATCACCGCATGGGTGTTTTTGGGCAGGATGGATGCGTTTTTGATCCCGGCTTTGCGCAGGTCTTCGGTCAGTCCGGCAAAATCTGTTTCCGGTTCCGGAGACTGGATCGTGAGTTTGACCAGATCATTTCGATCTGCGCCATAAATTGCGATGCCCGCACTATCGGGACCACGGTCGGTCATGGTCACCAGCATTTCAGACAACAACGCGCCGAGCTGTGGTTCCAGACTTTTATCTTTAAGGAATAAACCAACAATGCCGCACATGGCAGGACAGTCTCCATTCTGTTTCTGAAACGGAGACTACCTGTTCGCGAATGCGGAATCAACTATGAAGAATAAAAATTTCTTCTCAGTGAATTGATGTTTTCACCGGAGTGAATGCTTATCCCCGGGCGGGATAGCAGATGATCGATAGGTAACGTATTGGAAATGAAAGAAGTTCTTCCGGTCCATGACGGGCATCGGCATCAAAGAACAGGCTGTCGCCTTCTTTCATGTAGTAAAGCTGATCGCCATGGCGGTAACGAACTTCACCCTCAAGCATATAGATGAATTCCATGCCTTCATGCTGGAAGGCGGGGAAGCTGCTCGACTCCTCTGTAAGCGTTAGCAAATAGGGTTCGACCACCACACCGCTGGTATTGTTATCAATATGGCCCAGCAGGTTATATTCATGGCCCGCGCGCGTGCCGCGGCGTTCAATCGCAACACCTTCGCCGGATTTCACGAACACCGCATTGCGCGGTTCTTCATAACGGCGGAAGAAATCGGTCACCGGCACACCCAGTGCACTCGCCAGTGCCTGAAGCGAAGTCAGCGATGGCGATGTCACGCCGTTTTCGATCTTGGACAACATCCCCATCGAAATCCCGGTTGCCGATGCCAGATCAGAAATCGTAATGCCCAGCTTCTTGCGGAGCGCTCGGACTTCATGGCCGATGGCAATTTCCAGATTGTTTTCCTTGGGTTCACGAAGCGCGTGCGGGTCCTGGGTGAGGGCGGCGGGTTTGCTCTTGGTGTCCATGCCTGATCCTTGCTCGCTATTGGCGGTGGTCTGCGGTGCTTGTGTTGTTTTGCTATTTGCCATGCTGGCTTGTCCTCCGTCACCGGTTTTGTCCCGGTGCGGGTCCGCTCGTTTCTGGTTTCCTCGAACGGCCACTTGCTGCGGCCTGCTTTTTTATCGGTCGTATGTGCCCGGGCTTTTACCCTTATTGGTCGGCCATACGCCATAGGCATGACTTACACTGGCAGGAAATATTTATCAACTCCAGGGAAAATAAATTTCCGGAAAGGCGATATGAGGGGTGGGGATGGAAGTTGCTGCAATGCCGTAGAAAATAGCCTTTAAGGAATAAAAATTGAATAATATGAAAAATAATTATTGCGTTCGCGAACAAGATGCCGCCAAAATATGGAACAAAATAAGCCGATAATAGCGCGCTGATTGTGCGCAAAGGCGATCATATCAGGAGGCCATCACTATGACTGCAAGCTGGAGATTTTCAGCCCTTGCCGATCGGCATCGCGCGCTTGGTTCCAATCTCGAAGACTGGAGCGGTATGGGCACCGCCTGGACCTATGACAAGGATTGGGACGAGGAATATATCGCGATCCGCACCAAGGCCGGGATCATGGATGTTTCAGGCCTGAAAAAGGTTCATATCACCGGCGCGCATGCATCCCACGTGATCGACTATGCCACCACGCGCAATGTCGAAAAAATCTATCCCGGCAAGTCTGTCTATGCCTGCATGCTGAATGATCAGGGCAAGTTTACCGACGATTGCGTGATTTATCGCATGGGGCCGAATTCATGGATGGTGGTGCACGGATCGGGCACCGGGCATGAAGAATTGACCAAGGCCGCCATGGGCCGTGATGTGTCGGTTCGTTTTGATGACAACCTTCATGATTTATCGCTGCAAGGGCCGCTTGCGGTGGATTATCTGGCGGAATATGTGCCGGGAATTCGCGATCTGCCGTATTTCCATCACACCCAGACGCAGTTGTTTGGCCTGCCTGTAATGATTTCGCGCACCGGCTATACCGGTGAACGCGGATATGAGCTTTTCTGTCGTGGTCAGGATGCCGGGATGATCTGGGATCGCATCGTTGCCGAGGGCAAGGATATGGGCATTATCCCGACCCGCTTTACCACGCTTGATATGCTGCGTGTTGAAAGCTACCTGCTGTTTTACCCTTACGATAACTCGCAGATGTACCCGTTCGAAAACGAAGGTCCGGGCGATACCCTGTGGGAGCTTGGCCTTGATTTCACCGTCAGCCCGGGCAAGACCGGCTTCCGCGGTGCCGAGGAACATTACCGCCTTAAAGGCAAGGAACGCTTCAAGATCTTTGGCATCCTGTTTGACGGCAAGGAAGTCCCGGCCGAAGGGGCCGAAGTGTTCAAGGACGGAGCGAAGGTCGGTGTCGTGACCTGTGCGATGTATTCACCGCTTAAGGATCAGACCATGGCAATCGCCCGTCTGGCGGTGGAGTGCGCCGAACAGGGTGTGAAGCTCGAAGTGACGGGTGAAAAAGGCATGCTCGGCGGAATGGCCCATACCATGCCATTTGACGACCCCAAAAAATTGAAAAGAACAGCCAAGGGTTAAGCAAGCTGACCGGGGGCTGTCAGAGGCCCCCGGATCAAACGCCTGATCCTTGAGGTTTCTGACAGAATGGGACCCGCTACCATGTCTGAGAGTCTTATCGAAGAAAGCATTCTTTCCCGTCCGACCTATGGCACGTTAAAAATCGTGCCGGGTCTGGCACATTATTTTCTGGCCGATGCATCCGGTGCCGAATGCGTTATCCGGGTCGTGCAGGAACTGCCGCGCGACATGATGGAAAAGGTACATATCCTGTATGTGCCGACCCCGGGTGAAGCCGCCCTGATAACGTCGCTTTATGCGCTGGGCGCCACACGGTTCGAACATTTCCCGACCATCGAGGAAGCCGTCGCAAAACTCGGCGACTGGCTATCGGATGCCAAGATGGGCAGTCAGCTTTATCTTGCCGGGACCGAGGGGCTCGTCGGGCAGGGTGTCGCCAAGGGCGAGGAATGCGGCCTCGATCATACCGCCGTGCAGTGTGAGCATCGCGGCAGTCTGGCGCGTCGCGTTCAGTGCGTTCACTGCAAAACCATGATCGAGGATGTCACCACCCAGCCGGTCAAATGCCCGTCCTGCGATTTGCTGTTGCTCGTGCGTGATCACTATTCCCGTCGTCTGGCGGCGTTTCAGGGTGTCTGCATCAATGCCGAAGACCCGTCTGAAGAAATCGAAATCAAGGAGGTGTTCAAATGAGTGCGTCCGATCATTTGATTCCGGTGGTTGTCAGTAACGTGGTCGAGGTCAACCCGATCATCAAACGGTTCGAATTCAAGCATGTGAATGGTGATGAACTGCCCGCCTTTTCGGGTGGGGCACATATCGTTGTCGAAATGCTTGATGACGGCACGAAACGCAAAAATCCCTATTCGCTGATGAGCTCCCCGTTCGAGCGCGATCAATATGCCATTTCGGTGCGCCGTGACGATACCGGGCGTGGCGGATCGAAATTCATGCATGAACAGGTGCGACCTGGCATGCAGATGAAAATCTCTGCCCCGGTCAATCTGTTCGCATTGGACCTGCGGGCGCGAAAGCACCTGATGATTGCGGGCGGGATCGGGATCACGCCGTTCATCGCACAGATGGCCCAGGCCGATAAGCTCGGCGTGCCGTTTGAACTGCACTATGCCGCGCGCTCCGTATCGCAGGCCGCCTATATGGACAGCCTTGCCGATCGTTTTGGCGATAACGTGTCGTGCTATTGCGATGATCAGGGCGAAAGCGTTGATTTGGAAATGCTTTTATCCAGTCAGCCCCTTGGCACGCACGTCTATGTCTGCGGCCCAAAGGGCATGATCGAACGGGTGGTCGAAACCGCGACAAGTCTTGGCTGGCCCGCAGCACACGTTCATTTCGAACACTTCCTGGCCCCGCCGGTTGGCGAACCCTTTGAAGTGCATCTGGCTAAGGCCGGGATTGATATCACGGTGGGTGCGGAGCAAAGCCTGCTTGAGGCGGTTGAGGCATCCGGAACCCCGATCAATTGCATGTGCCGGGGCGGGGCATGTGGTCAATGCGAAACGGTGGTTGTGGCCTGTGAGGGCGAGATCATGCACAACGACCACTGGCTTGACGAAGAACAGCGCGCGTCTAGGCAACGGATCATGCCGTGTGTTTCGCGGTTCCGTGGCAAACGCCTTGAACTTGATCTCTAAAGGGGGATTTCAGTCATGACCATCCAGTTTAAGGACGAGAGCTTCCGCGGTGATTTCACCTATGCCAACAGCCCGTCAAACATTCCGCGTTTTCCGTTTCCCTTCCCGGAAGACGAATACATGTATTCGACCAATATCGAACCGCATCATGCGGCGCGTGCCGGCAGCCCGTTTGAAAATGCGTTTGATGTTGATGAACACTATGTCGCGGAAATGAAGGACCGCGCCCTTGTTCTGGCAGACGACCCCGGTCGGTGTCAGGCCTTGCCGCATATGGAAACGGCGGGGTGGGATTTCCTTGAACTGGTGATGGTATCCAAGGCGCGCGATTATCCCGATCTGTTCAAACTGACCATGGATGGCGATCGCTGGCACTGGATCAACAAGCCGCTTCAGATCGACGATACCTTTACCTTTGGCGACAGTTCGACTTTGCCCTGCCATCCGATGGAATATATCGGACGCCAGGTACAAGGCGATCATGCCATCCTTGATCAGCGCGATGGCAATCTTTGGATGGATGCCGGGATCATCACCGCACAGGCCGACTGGTCGCTTGATTTCGACATTGGCATGAATTTCTTTGAATGGCATGCGCCCGTGCCGCTGGCCCACGAACTGGGTGTGTTCCAGCGTGCGCTGAAATTCCTTTTGACCCTGCCGCAGGGGCAGCCATCCCGGCGCCTGAACTGGACGCTGACGGTCAATCCGCGTCTCGATACCAGCCCGGAAAATTATCCCAAATGGGGTCCGGACCGCATGACCGTGACACCGGAAAATATCGGTGAAAAGGTCCATCTGCGTGTGGAGCTTCAGACGTTTTGGCGCTTGCCGCGCTCCAACGCGATCCTGTTTCCGATCCGAACATATTTGATGGCGATGAACGAAGTGGTGACCCAGCCGAAATGGGGCCGTCGCCTGCATCGTGTCATGCGCGATTTGCGGCCCGAACTTGTCGAATACAAGGGGCTGTCACGTTACCACCCGATCCTGGTCGAGTGGCTTTCACAATTTGACGACGGGGCGCCGACGTCACCGGGGATTTTCCCCGATTAACAAAGAACGAACCGGCACAAGCCGGGCAGAGGAGACGCATAAACGGCATAACGCTTTTATTGGGGATTTAAGGCTATGACACTTCGTGTTGCAATTATTGGCGCCGGTCCGTCAGGCATGGCGCAGATGCGTGCATTTCAATCTGCTGCCGCCAAAGGGGCCGAAATCCCCGAGATTGTGTGTTTTGAACGTCAGGAAGACTGGGGTGGTTTGTGGAACTATACCTGGCGCACCGGTCTTGATGAATATGGCGAACCGATCCACGGGTCGATGTATCGTTATCTGTGGTCAAACGGCCCAAAGGAATGCCTGGAATTTGCCGATTACACGTTTGAGGAACATTTCGGCAAACCCATCGCATCCTATCCGCCGCGCGCGGTGATCTGGGATTACATCAAGGGCCGCGTTGAAAAGGCCAATGTCCGCCCGTGGGTGCGTTTCAGGACCCCGGTGCGCAGTGTCGAGTTTGATGAAGAAAGCCAAACATTTTTGGTGACCGCGCACGATTTGAAAAATGATGTAGTGTCGACCGAGGAATTTGATCATGTCATTGTTGCCAATGGTCATTTCTCCACCCCGAATGTGCCGGAATTCCCCGGATTTGATACCTTTGGCGGGCGTGTTTTGCATGCCCACGATTTCCGCGATGCACTGGAATTCAAGGGCAAGGATATCCTGATCATCGGTACGTCCTATTCGGCCGAGGATATCGGATCGCAATGTTACAAGTATGGATGCAAGTCGGTCACGGTCAGTCACCGGACCAATCCGATCGGGTTTGACTGGCCCGATAACTGGGCAGAGGTCCCGCTTCTGACCAAGGTTGATGGCAATACCGCCTATTTCAAGGATGGCTCATCACGTGACGTCGATGCGATCATTCTGTGCACCGGCTATCAGCATCACTTCCCGTTCCTGACCGATGATCTGCGTCTGAAGACAGATAACCGCCTGTGGCCGCTTGGTCTTTATAAAGGTGTCGTCTGGGAAGAAAATCCGAAGATGATGTATCTGGGCATGCAGGACCAGTTCTATACCTTCAACATGTTTGATGCGCAGGCCTGGTTTGCCCGTGATGTGATCATGGGCCGCATTCCCTTGCCATCCAGGGACGAGATGAAGGCCGACAGCAAGGCCTGGCGGGATCGCGAAGAGGGTCTTAAGGACGACCACGACATGATCTGGTTCCAGGGCGATTACACCGCCCATCTGATCGAAATGACGGACTATCCGATGTTCGATATCGAAGGGGTGAACAAGACCTTCGAGGAATGGGAACATGACAAGGCCGACGACATCATGGGCTATCGCAACAAGTCCTATCGGTCGCTGATGACGGGCAATATGTCACCAGCCCATCACACGCCGTGGCTGGACGAACTTGATGACAGCCTTGAAGCCTATTTGCAGGTCGGCAAGAAAACGGCTGCCGAATAGGCAGCCGAACTTTCAGGGCTTTCAAAGAAGCGGGCGCAAGTCCGCCGTCTCCCTTAACCAAACTCGCAGTCACCCCCACAGTCGACATGGCTGCGGGGTTTCTTTTGGGGTTTATAAGCCGCGCGTTTCAGGACCGCGGCTTTTCCTTTTTGGGATCATAATGCGGGAAGGCGGTGATGATGGCGGGCAGGCGGACCATATGTCCGTCAAGCTTGCCAATCTCGACCTCGGTGCCGATATCGGCGTGCGCGATATCAACCCGCGCCAGCGCGATATTCTTGCCCAGAATGGGGGATCGCACCGCACTGGTGATCACACCGATCTGCGCACGTCCGATATGAACGCAATCACCATGGCCGACGGTGACATTGCCATCAATCTCGATCCCGACCAGTTTGTGCGACGGATGTTCCTTGCGCCGGATCAGGGCGTCACGACCGATAAAGTCATCTTCCTTGGATTTCAGCGGCACGGTGAAGCCGATCCCGGCTTCGAACGGATCGGTCTGATCGGAAAATTCATAATCGGCAAAGATCAATCCGGCTTCAATCCGCACCATATCAAGGGCTCCCAATCCCATCGGCGTCAGGCCGTGTGGTTTACCTGCCGCCCAGATGGCGTCAAAGACGGTAATGGCATCCTTGGGATGGCACCAGACTTCATAACCAAGTTCGCCGGTGTAGCCGGTGCGGGAGACGACAACAGGCGCGCCTTTGGCGTCACCGATCCGGCCGATGGTGAATTTGAACCAGTCGACTTCATCCATGGACGGCTGATGGGGCGGGGTCCAGATGACTTCGCGCAGGATATCGCGGCTTTTGGGGCCCTGAACGGCGATGTTGTGCATCTGATCGGTCGATGAGCGGATCAGGACATGCAGGCCAAGTTTTTCGGCCTGTTCACGCAGCCAGACACCGCTGTAATCATCGCCGCAAATCCAGCGGAAATTATCCTGCCCCAGACGCAACAACGTGCCGTCATCAATCATACCGCCGTGCGGATAGCACATCGCGGAATAGACGACTTGGCCGATGCCAAGTTTTTTGACATTGCGCGTCAGGCAATATTGCATCAGCGCTTCGCTGTCCGGGCCGGTGATTTCAAACTTCCGCAAGGCAGACAAATCAATGACCACGGCCTTTTCTCGGCAGGCATAATATTCTTCGATCATGCCATGGCCGGTATATTCATGCGCCAGCCAGAAACCCTTATATTCGACGAAGTTGCGGGTCAGTTCGCTTAAACGCGGGTGGAAGGCGGTTTCTTTGGTCATTTTTGCTTCGGCCTCTGCAGTCGGACGCCAGGCAACGGCGTGGCTGAATTTTTCAGCACCATCGTAACTTCGGATATGGATGTCGGTCGGTTTCCAGGCATTGGCCGCGGACGTATCATCCGGGCAGGCCGATGACACACAGACAAGGTCGGTCATCGCACGCAACAAAACGTAATCGCCCGGACGCGACCAGGGTTGATCGGCATACATCACGCCGTGATCATCAATGCCGGTATTGAAAAAGAAATTGATCGCCATCCAGCCAGCCCGCGGACCAACACCATGTTTGGCAAGGGCTGCGTTGAAGTTGTCCGTGCAGTTCACATGGCCGGGATAGCCGATATCATCGTAATATTTCGCCGCACAGGCCATGGCAAAGGCATCATGACGCCCGCAGGTGTCCTGAACGACTTCGACCAGTGGATCCATGTCCTGATCATAGTATTTTCCGTGCAGACCCGGCATCGGATAGGCATGGCCCATCAATGTGCGTGTGGTGGTCACATCCAGCGGGTTCTGAATGCCGCGATCAAGTTTGCGCGCATCAAAACACTGAAAATCGGTGCATTGCCGTCCATCAACATCAAGAATCTGGATGTAATCCCCGGCCTTGATTTCATAAGCCTCGGCGGTGGCGGAATGCACGCGTAAATCCACAACCGGATCGGCCAGCGGGTCGGGCAGGGCGAAGCTATAGGTATCAGAATGATGGGCGCGTTTGATCAGGGCGGTGATCGGTGTTGCGGTATTGTGCGCATCAATCCGCATCAGCGGTGCCGGGGTGGCGATGATGACAAACCCGTCAAGCTGGATGGTCAGTTCGACCGTATCGCCGGGTGGGCTGGCATTGCCAAAAAGCCGATGGGCAAGGCAGGTTTCAAGTTTGATATCGCGTTTGCGCAAGGTCTTGGCAAAGCGCGTCAGGCTGTCATCAAACGGATCAGACAGCAGATCCATCAAACCATGCGGCGCGCCATGTGCCAAAGGTTCAAAAATCTCGGGCCGTGCGGCGCCGGATGGTGTCAGGCCGATCAGCTCGACCGATTGCATGCCCTCACAATTGCGCAGTGCGAGTTGATCGCCCTCGCGCACCGAAATCATGATCGCGCCCCGTCCGGGAATTTCATAGCGTTCGCGGTTGCGCGCCATCGCAGTGCGTCCGGCATTGATGATGCGACTGGGGCGCGCAGCGCGGACAGCGTGCGGATAGGTATCCGGTGTTCGGGCAAGGTCGATCATTGTGGCCTCGTGTGCGTTGAATGATCTGAAAGCGGCAGGCCTGAAGGGTATTTGGTGTTTTTACTTTATCGGGAAAAGACAGAGAGGCCAGTTTTGACACTGGCCTCTCGCTGTGTCAGTTGAGCAAAGCAGTGACCCAAGGGTTCAGGGCGTCATTGTATTGCTTTGCGTCAATCAGATTACATGTCCTTGTAGGCTTTGTTCTCGTGAATGGCCATCGAGGCGATGGTCCAGATGCACACGCCAACACCAACAAGTGTAAGCGCCACGAGCAGAGCCGGTTTGTCAGCAAAGGTGAAGTAGGCTTCTGCACCTTCCCAACTGGTAATCGGAGCTGAGTTCATGTTTCAGTTTCCTTGTTTCGATGTGTCAGAATGATCTTACTCAGCCGGGGTCGGCGAAGTCGGATCGTTGGTAAACGCTGCCGGAACGGTGCTTTCCGGATATGCGCGGACCGGTACTTCTGCCTTGTCAAGGCCAGCCACTTCTGCCTGTTCAGACACACGCAGCAGACCAACAAGCTTCAGAACCAGGGACAGAACGTAGCCCGGTGCGAAGCCAAGGATCATGAAGACGACAGCACTTGAAAGCTGACCAACAAACGAGATCTCCGGACCGGCAACGTTCTGGTAGCCAGACGCAAAGATACCGGCCATGACCAGACCCCAGACACCGCCAAAGCCGTGGACGGCAACCGCGCCGACCGCATCGTCGATCTTGAATTTCTCGACAAGGATGTCGTTGAGTTTCGGCATGACGCAACCGCCGCCAAAGCTGACGAGGAAGGCAAGACCCGGATAGTAAAGGTCAAGTGCCGGTGCAGACGAAATAACACCGATCAGGGCACCAGACATCATCCAGAACGGATCACGGGTGACCAGATACGCACCGATCATGCCGCCTGCAACGCCCATCAGGGTGTTGAATGCGAATGCCGACAGGGTTGCCGGGGTGTTGTAAATGGTCATCCAGGTATCGCCGGTATAGATGATGCAGCCGCCAAGGAAGCCGAAGAAGCCCATAACGATAAGCATCAGGCCAATCAGCGACATCGGCATGTTGTGACCGTCGATGTTGTTGACCGAACCATCGGCATTGAAGCGACCGATACGCGGGCCGAGGTTGATCAGAACACCAAGGGTGAAGAAGCCAGCGATAGTGTGAACGGCACCCGCCGCACCAACGTCATGCAGGCCCCACTCGGTGGTGAGCCAACCATCCGGGTGCCAGCCCCAGGATGCGCCGAAGACCCAGACCACAGCGCCCAGGAACAGGGCGAGGATGGTGAAGCCGGAAATACGGATACGTTCGATCACCGAGCCCGACATGATCGAGGCGGTGGTTGCTGCAAACAGCGTGAAGGCCGCATAGAAAATACCCGACGCGTTATCCGTCAAGTTCGGACCCATATATTCGCTCCAGGGCAGGCCTGCCTCGGAACCGTCGGAAATAGTGAAGCCGGTCGGGAACGCAAGATAGATCCACCAGCCAATGTAATAGAAGGCCGGGATCAGGAATGCGAAAGCGATCAGGTTTTTCATACCGGATGCCAGTGCGTTCTTCGCACGCGATGCACCCATTTCATACGCAAGGAAGCCTGCGTGAATTGCAAGCATCAGTGCAGTACACCACCAATAGAATACTTCGGAATTGATGGTCGTTGCCATGCTGAGCGATGCTTCAAGGCTGTCCAGCCTCGCCATCAACTCTGGTACGGATTGTTCCATTTTAGTCTCTCCATCACAAAATGCCCCCCGATGGACATTCCTTTTATTAAAATTCAATTCCCTGTAGTGAACAAGCGCAAATGTGTTTTTTATTGTGCGGCGCAAAAATTACAGGAAAATCAATGATCTAAAAAAATATAGAATCGATCAAGAGAAAATTTGAACAAAAAATAGACGCTAAAATTCAATGCATATCAAATATGCAGATCGCCGGAGTCGTGCCGATTCCGTCTATTTCCCAGGGTGGGAAATGCATCTTTGAGTTGGGTTTTTGATGTGCAGAGTGGCCAGGTTAGAGACCGCGCGCTTCGCTTGGCTTCACGCCATAAGCATCTTTGTAGCTGCGTGAAAAATGGCTGCTGTTGGAAAAGCCGGTGGCAAAGGCAATCTCGGAAATGGTCAGGGCACTTTGCGTCAAAAGCTTGCGGGCATGTTCAAGCCGAACCTGGCGATAGGTTTCAAGAAACGACTTGCCAAGATGCTGATCAAACAGGCGATCAAGCTGCCGTGTTGAAAGCCTGGCAAAGCGCGCCATTTCGTCGCGGGTTTTCGGATCTTCGATGGTGGTTTCCATCTTTTCCAGAACCCGAAGCAATGCGGCATGATGGACGTTATAGCGTTCGGCAAGCGATGCCCGCTGCGGGCCGCCCGATTGTCCGACTTGTGTATGCAGGTACCAGTCCGACACCCGGGTTGCGAAATCCGCCCCAAGGTTTTCGGCGATCATGGCATGCATCATGTCAAGCGGTGCAACCCCGCCGCCACAGGTGATGCGATCTCCATCAATGACAAACCGTGCGCGTTGGGGTTCCAGATCGGGAAAGGCTTCGATCAGGGCCGGGGCATGTTCCCAGTGAATGGTAAATTGACGCTGCCCAAGAAGCCCGGCGGCGGCCAGAACATAAGCCCCGCTTGATATGCCGCCCATGCGCACACCCCAGCGCGCCAGTTTGCGCAAATTGCCCAGCATACCCGGTGCCTGCCATTGCGACGGATGTCCACCGGCACAGATGAAAAGGGTGTGCAAACTGGTCGGGGCCTGCGACAGCGGGGTGGTCGGCACCATGGTGCCCGACGAGGATAAAACGTTTCCGCCCGCCGCCGAATAATTCAAAACCTTGTAGATCGGCTGACCCGCCAGAAGGTTGGCGGCACGCAGCGGCTCAATCGCCGAGGCATAAGACATCAACGCAAAATCGGGCAGCAACATGAAACCGATATTCTGGGTCGCCGGAACCGGTTTGGCGTCAAGTTGCCCGGTACGCGGAGTGCGCGCGGTTCTGTTTTGGGTGTCTGAGCTCATGACGCCGGTATCCCGCGTTGGGCGACAATACTATCGCGATGTCGCATTTGTGTTATTGGATGTCTTTAATAGACAAGCTGCAATTCGCACCTCTGTCAAGATTGCTGGGTACCCGATGTGGGCAACAGCGAAAGATCGATGATGCGTTATTCAGCCCTGTCATTGCTTGGCAATGCGTTTTCCAAGAACAAGAACTGGAAGCCGGCCTGGCGCAATCCGGATCCAAAACCGCATTATGATGTCATTATCATCGGCGGTGGCGGGCATGGGTTGGCAACCGCCTATTACCTTTCCAAGGTCTTTGGCGTGCGTAATGTCGCGGTGCTTGAAAAGGGCTATCTTGGGTCGGGCAATATCGGGCGGAATACGACGATCATTCGATCCAACTACCTGCTTGAAGGCAATAACCCGTTCTACGAATTTTCGATGAAGCTTTGGGAAGGCCTTGAGCAGGATTTCAATTTCAACGCCATGGTTTCCCAGCGCGGCGTGATCAATCTGTTTCATTCCGATGCCCAGCGCGATGCCTATACGCGGCGTGGCAACGCCATGCGCCTGCACGGGGTGGATGCGGAACTTCTTAACCGCGATCAGCTGCGTGAAAAACTGCCATTTCTGGATTATGAAAATGCCCGTTTCCCGATCATGGGCGGCCTGATGCAGGCGCGCGGCGGCACGGTGCGCCATGACGCCGTTGCGTGGGGCTTTGCGCGCGGGGCCGATCAGAACGGCGTTGATATCATCCAGAATTGCGAAGTCACCGGCATTGACCGCGATGGCGATCAGATCACCGGGGTTCAAACCACACGCGGCGCGATCACGTGTAACAAGCTCGCCATGGCGGTAGCCGGCAGTTCAAGCCATGTCGCGAAAATGGTCGATATGCGCCTGCCGATTGAAAGCCACGCGCTTCAGGCCTTTGTGTCCGAAGGATTAAAACCGTTCATCGATACCGTGGTGACCTTCGGCGCGGGGCATTTTTATGTGTCGCAATCAGACAAGGGCGGGCTGGTGTTTGGCGGGGATATCGAAGGATATAACTCCTACGCCCAGCGCGGAAACCTTGCCTGTGTCGAACATGTGGCCGAGGCCGGCATGGCGATGATCCCGGCACTTTCGCGGGTGCGGATCCTGCGCAGTTGGGGCGGGATCATGGATATGAGCATGGATGGATCGCCGATCATGGATCGCACCCATCTTGCCAATCTCTATTTCAATGGCGGTTGGTGTTATGGCGGGTTCAAGGCAACCCCGGCGTCGGGATATTGCTTTGCCCATTTGCTGGCAACCGATGCGCCGCATGAAACCGCAACCGCGTTTCGCATGGACCGCTTTGCGCGCGGTTATCTTCTGGATGAAAAGGGCGTTGGCGCCCAGGCGAACCTGCATTGAGGAAATTTGGAAATGAGTAGTCTTGTCAAATGTCCTCATTGCGGTTTGCGCCCACGCGAGGAATTTACAATCCGCGGTGAAGTCGCAACCCCGCGCCCGACTGCCGGTGCCGATGAAGCCGTGTGGTTTGATCATGTTTACCTGCGCGACAACCCGCGCGGGGAGCATCGCGAATACTGGCATCATTCCGGCGGGTGTCGTCGCTGGCTGGTGTTGACGCGCAATACCCTGACCCATGAAACATCTGACGTGGTCGATGCAAGCACCTTGAAGACAGAGGGCGCACAATGACCAGTTTCCGTATTGATGGCGGTACCCTGATTGACCGCAATGATGTGCGCCGCTTTACCTTTAATGGCGAAGTACTCACTGGCTTTGGTGGCGATACGGTTGCATCAAGCCTGTTGGCCAATGGCAAGCAATTGGTTGGCCGCAGTTTCAAATATCACCGCCCGCGCGGCATCCTGACCGCCGGGGCGGCGGAACCCAATGCGCTTCTGACCATCGGGCGGGACGGGCGGCGTGATCCCAACACCCGTGCCACCATGGCGGAACTGTTTGACGGGCTTGAAGCGCGATCACAGAACTGCTGGCCGAATGTCAATTTTGATATCGGGGCGGCCAATGGGCTGCTTGGTCCGCTTTTAGGTGCCGGGTTCTATTACAAGACCTTCATGTGGCCGGCGGCCTTCTGGGAAAAGGTTTATGAGCCGCTGATCCGCAAGGCGGCCGGTCTGGGGCGGGCAAGCTATGACCCCGATCCGGGCTATTACGAAAAATGCTGGGGGCATTGTGATCTTTTGGTGATCGGGGCGGGGCCCGCTGGTTTGGCCGCAGCCCTGACCGCTGGTCGGGCCGGGGCGCGCGTGATCATTGCCGATGAAGGGGCGCAACTTGGCGGTGGTCTGATCGCCGAAGGAAGCCCGGTTGGCGGGAAGCCCGCCGACGCGGTGCTTGCCGATATCATTGGTGAATTGCACGCGCTTCCCAATGTCGAGATCAAGAAACGCACCACGGTTTTTGCCGCCTATGATGATCAGGTGTTTGGCGCGGTCGAACGGGTGCAGAAGCATCTGCCAGAACACGAGATTAATCCCCATCGCGCCATGGAACGTCTTTGGCGGATTGTCGCCCGGCAGGTGGTGCTGGCGACCGGGGCGGAAGAACGCCCGATTGTCTTTGGTGGCAATGATCGCCCGGGCGTCATGATGGCCGGTGCCATGCGTACCTATTTGAATGCCTATGGTGTGGCACCGGGCAAACGGGTGGCGTTGTTTGCCAATAACAGTCAGGCCTATCAGACCGCGATGGACCTTGAGGCACGTGGTATCGAGGTCGTCGCGATCATTGATCCGCGCACCTGCCCGAATATTGATTATGACGGTAAGGCACGCCTGATTGCCGGTGCAATGGTGCGTGATACTGCGGGTCGCAAGGCGATCAAGTCTATCACCGTCCGCCATGATGATGGCCGTGACGAGGTGATTGCGGTGGATGCCCTTGGCGTATCTGGCGGGTATAGCCCGATTGTGCATCTGGCCTGTCATCGCGGGGGTAAGCCCGTCTGGTCGGACGCGCATGTCGGTTTCATGCCGCCAGAAAATACCGATGGCATGACGCCCTGCGGGGCGGTTGCCGGAAAAGCCGGCATTGCGGCCTGTTTCGCCGACGGTGGGGCAGCCGCGGTCAAGGCGCTTGCAGAACTGGGTGTGATGGGCGAGGCCGCATCACTTCCGGGTGTTGAGCAGACCGAGGAAACAGTCGATCATATCCAGCCGATCTGGCGGGTGGCATCAAGCAAGGGCAAGGCCTTTGTCGATTTTCAGAACGACGTTGCGGCGTCTGACATCACGCTCGCCATGCGTGAAGGCTATGATCATGTCGAGCTTGCCAAACGTTATACCACCAATGGCATGGCAACCGATCAAGGCAAGACATCGAATGTGAATGCCATCGGCATCCTGGCCGAGAACAAGGGTGTTTCGCCCGGCGAAATCGGCACAACAACCTTCCGCCCGTTTTACACGCCGGTATCTTTCGGTGCGCTGGTCGGGGCGTCCAAGGGAATGGATTTTCAGCCGGTGCGCAAATCCCCCCTGCATGGCTGGGCGGAACGCAATGGTGCAAAGTTTGTCGAAACCGGTCTTTGGTATCGGTCAAGCTGGTTCCCCAAGGATGGCGAGACCTTTTGGCGTGACAGCGTTGATCGCGAAGTTAACGCGGTGCGGTTCAAGGTTGGCATCTGTGATGTTTCCACCCTTGGCAAGATCGAGATTTTTGGCGCTGATGCGGCAGAGTTCCTGAACCGGGTTTATTGCAATGCCTTCCTGAAGCTGCCGGTGGGCAAGGCGCGCTATGGCATCATGCTGCGTGAGGATGGCTTTGTGTATGATGACGGCACGACAAGTTGTCTTGGCGAAAATCATTACTTCATGACGACGACGACGGCCCTTGCTGCCGGGGTGCTGACTCATCTGGAATTCTGCGCGCAGGTGCTGTGGCCGGAGCTGGATGTCCGTCTGGCTTCAGTTACCGATCAATGGGCGCAGATGGCGGTTGCTGGGCCCAAATCACGCGATGTTCTGTCCAAAATCATTGATGATGATATCTCGAACGAGGCGTTTCCGTTTTTGGCGGCGAGCGAAGTATCGATGTTTGGCGGGCGGCTTAAGGGGCGATTGTTCCGCATTTCGTTCTCGGGCGAGCTGGCCTATGAAATCGCGGTGCCTGCCGGATATGGCGAAAGCGTTGCTGATGCCGTTATGTTGGCGGGCGAAGAATTCGGTATCACGCCATATGGCACAGAGGCACTTGGCGTCATGCGGATTGAAAAGGGCCATGTCACCCACGCAGAAATCAACGGTACGGTCACACCGGCGGACCTTGGTATGGGCAAGATGGTGTCAGCCAAGAAGGATGATTTCATCGGCCGGGTCATGAACCTGCGCGAAGGGCTGGTGGACCCATCGCGACCGTCACTTGTCGGGATCAAACCCAAATCGCCGTCTGACAGGTTCGCCACCGGATCGCATATCCTTAATCCCGGTGATGACGTCAGTCTTGCCAATGATCAGGGTTATGTCACCTCGATGTGTCATTCACCGACATTGGGCCATGCGATTGGCTTGGCTCTGGTGAAAAACGGCCCGAGCCGCGTTGGTGAGGAAGTGATCATCTGGAATGGTCTGGCCGGAACAACTGTCACCGGCATCCTGTGCAATCCTGCCTTTGTCGATCCGGAAAATGAGAAACTCCATGCGTGATTATCCATTAGAAAACCGTAGCGCATTTCCGCCCCACGTCGCGGCGGGTGCGGGTGCATCGATCAATCTCGCTCCGGTGACAGGTGGCTTTGTCATCCATGTGCTGGGTGATGCCAAAAGCGATGAAGCTGCCTTAAGCAAGGCAATCACAAAGATCGCCCCGGATCTCGGCACTGATTTACGCAAATCCGCGCCAAATCAGTGGTTCTGGGTGGGGGGTGCGGATGTTTCTTCTGACCGGCTGGCAGGACTTCAGGCGGGGCTACCCAGCAAATTTGCACTGGCCGATCAGACGCACGGCCGGGTGCGGATGAGGTTGTCGGGCGTTTCGTCGCGAACAGTTTTGGCCAAGGGCACGATGGTTGATTTGTCAGCCGATTTGTTTGCTATGGGTCAGTCGGCCATGACCCAGATTGGGCACATCGGGGCAATGATCACGCGCATCGAAGATGACAGTTTCGAGCTGATTGTTTTGCGCAGCTTTGCCAGCAGCCTCTGGGACGAATTGCACCATATGGCGGCCGAGTTCCGCTAAGCCGGTTACTTGACCAAAACCGCCAGAAGCTTATCAAGGAACACTTCGCAGCGGCCCAACTGATCAAGTTCGATGAACTCGTCGGGCTTGTGGGCCTGTTCGATGCTGCCCGGGCCGCAGACCACGGTCGGAATATCGCCAAGGGCCGAAAATGCGCCGGCCTCGGTGCCGAAGCTGACTTTGCCGGTGGTGTTGGCACCCGTGAGCGCCATGACAAGTTTGGTGACTTCTTCGTCATCGCCGGTGGCAAGGCCCGGCATATCGGAAATCACTTCAACCTCGATGCCGACATCGTCGTAAATCTCGCGCATTTCGGGCTGAAGGGTATTTTCGATGTAATCGTAAATCTTGGCCTTAAGTGCTTCGCGATCATCATTGGGCAGATTGCGGAATTCAAAATCGACAAAGCAATTCTGCGGAATGATGTTGAGCTGCGTGCCACCCTTGATCACGCCGGTATGGAAGGTGGTGTGGTTTGGCTCAAACTCGTCATCATGCGGGCCGTTTTCGCGGCATTCGCGGCCAAGCTTTCGCAGGAAAACCACCAGTTCGGCGGCAAATTCAACTGCATTGACCCCTTCGCGCGGCAACGACGAATGCCCGGAACGACCGGTGAAATGCGCACGCGCCGAAAACTTGCCCTTGTGCTGGGTGATGACCTTCATCTCGGTCGGCTCGCCAACGATGCACATAGCCGGTTTGTGTGGCAGGTTATTGATCGCCTCAACCAAACTGGGGACACCCAGGCAGCCGACTTCCTCGTCATAGGTGAACGCCAGATGGATCGGCACCCGAAGGTTGGTGTTCTTGAAAGTTTCCGCCTTGGCAAGAAGGCAGGCCAGAAAACCCTTCATGTCGCACGATCCGCGGCCATAAAGCTTTTCGTCGCGGATATCAATCGCGTACGGATCGGATGCCCAGTTCTGGCCCTCGGTCGGGACTACGTCGCTATGGCCTGACAGGATCACACCGCCCGCAACGTTCGGGCCGATGGTGGCATAAAGGTTGGCCTTGGTATCCGTCGGGTCGCGCACAACCAGCGTGTCATAGCCCAAACCATCCAGGAATGCCTTTACCTCGTCAATCAGCGCCAGATTGGGGGTCATGCTGACGGATTGGTGGCGGATCAGTTTGCGGCACCATTCAATGGTATTTTCTGACGGGGCAAGTGCGGCGGTAGTCATTCGACGAATTGTTCCTTGAGGATACGTTCTTCAAGATTGTGTTCTGGATCAAACAGCAGCTTGATTTTCATGCTGCGGTCTTCGCGGATTTTCACACTCGAGACATCGCGAACCTCGGTATAGTCGGCCACGGCCGAAACCGGGCGCTTTTCGGGGTTCTCGATCTGGAAAACGACTTCTGCGCCATGGGGCAAAAGCGCGCCACGCCAGCGACGCGGGCGAAACGGACTGATCGGTGTGAGCGCTAACAACCCGCTTCCCATCGGCAGGATCGGACCATGTGCCGACAGGTTATAGGCCGTACTGCCGGCCGGCGTGCAAACAAGCGCACCATCACATACCAGTTCTGCCAGACGTTCGACGCCATCAACCTTGATACGCAGCTTGGCGGCCTGACGGGTTTCACGCAAAAGCGACACTTCGTTGATCGCCAGCGCACACAGGCTTTCGCCCGAAACGGTGTGGGCTTCCATCTGAAGCGGGTGCAGCTCGACCGTCTGGGCCTCTGCGATGCGGTCGGTCAAATTCATTTCACGGAATTCATTCATCAGAAATCCGACCGTGCCCCGGTTCATGCCATAGATCGGCACCTTGCGGCCCATATAACGGTGCAGGGTTTCGAGCATGAACCCGTCGCCGCCAAGGGCTACGATCACGTCGGCCTTGTCGGGCGCAATGTGGCCGTATCTGTGTTTTAGCCGGTACATCGCATCTTGTGCGATTTTGGTTTCGGCTGCAACGAAGGCGATGGAATCAAGCTGCATCTTCGATCCAACGGATGTTTGGGGCTCGCCCGAAAGGGCATGGCCGAACAATAGAGTACGCTTTGCACTGAATTGCAAGGGGCTGCGTGATGTTCGTCGCCATGCAGATGTTTTGACTAAACACCAGTATGATTGACGGCACGAAAAAAACAGTGGAACCTGAAAGTTACGGGTTCCAATCCCCGGTTCAAATCAAAAAAACAGAACGGCGCGATGTCAAAAGAACCATTCAGCTTCTCTGCCGCCCTTTCCCGCATTTCACGTCCTGATGAAGGTCATGACGATGATGTGCTGGAAGTCGGCGAAAGCATGGAGCTTGATAGTGCGTCCGAAACAGCCCTCGTCCCCAAACGGATCCGCAACCCGGATGCCACCCGTCAGAAGCTTCTGGACGCGGCGTTTGGCGAAATCCGCCGCGCCGGGTTCGGTGGGGCGTCAATCAGCAACATCCTTGAACAAAGCGGCTGTACGAAAGGCGCGCTTTATCACCACTTTTCCGGCAAGGCCAAACTGATCAACGCCGTGATCGAGGAATGCCTGCCGGGATATGTTGACGAGGTCTGGTTGGACGACCTTGAAGGGGCAGAAGATATATTGCCCGTGTTGATGGGGCAGGTGGATCGATTGGGCAGTGAAAATGCACCGGCAATGCTGGCAGGCGGATGCCCCTTGGCGCGTCTGGCATCCGGTGCCGGGGAGCTTGATGAAAATCTGCGCAAGCGTATCGATGGTGTGTATCGTTATTGGCGGCGCGGACTTGCGTCCCACATTGGCAAGGCGCAGTTCAACAAAACCGTCCGTACCGATATCGAACCCTCCGCCGTGGCGGAATTCATCATTGCTGCCCTGCACGGGTTCCTGACCCGCCCGCCTGCCTTGCGTAATCTGGAAACCCAGGATTCATTTGCGCGCGAATTTGCCCGCTATCTCAATAATCTCCGGCCTTGATCAGACTTAATAGCTAAAGCCCTTCGTTCTGAATTGCGCGGCACGCACATTCTTGTGCTGTCAGTCATTAATACAAACTATAAATGTAATACGGATTGTATTGACATTTATTTGTGATGAATTAGGTATATTGCACAAAATCATGATGAATTGATCATTGGAGACAGCCCCATGCGTTCCCTTATCCTTTCTGCCGTTGCGGCGGTCACTTTTGCCTTTGCGGGCAGTGCTGCGCAGGCGGAACGTCTTACCGAAAAGCCGCTGGTTGATGCCAACTGGGTTGCGGACAATCTTGATAACCCGTCGATGGTTGTTGTTGATATCCGCTCGCTTACCAAGGACGGCAACCCTTATGAAGCTGGTCACATTCCGGGTGCCGTCTTTGCGCCTTATGGCAAGTTTGGCTGGCGTGCAAAGGTCAATGATGTGGTTGGCATGCTGCCGCCGGTTGATGTGATTTCCAAGCGCATCGGTGCACTTGGTATCGACAATGACAAACAAGTTGTCGTCGTTCCGGCTGGCCAGAATAGCTCCGACTTTGGTTCTGCCACCCGCGTTTACTGGACTTTTAAGGTGCTTGGTCATGACGCGGTTACCATCCTTGATGGTGGTCAGCGTGCATGGCTTGCGGCTGGCAAGGAAGTCTCGACCGATCCGGTCGTGCCAAAGGCCGTTGCGTTCAATGCCAATTTCCGTCCGGAACTTGTTGCGACCGCCGATGATGTCGCCAAGGCGCGCGCAGAGGGTGTTGCACTTGTCGATGCCCGTCCGGTTTCGCAGTTCAAGGGCGAAGCAAAAAGTGGTGTTGTCGCCCGTCCGGGTGCCGTTCCGGGGGCGAAAAACATTCCGCAGTCAAAGTTTTATAACGATCAGGATGGTGCCTTTGTCGCGGCTGATGTGATCGAAGACCTTGTGGCAGATGCAGGTGTTTCCAAGGACAGCAAGGAAATCACTTATTGCAATACCGGTCACTGGGCGTCGGTCGCATGGTTTGGCCTTTCCGAAGTGATGGGCAACAAGAACACGGCGATGTATGATGGCTCCATGACCGAATGGGCAGCGGATCCGAACCGTGAAATGGTGATCCCGGAATAACCGGATCGCCATACGGCTTCCACCAAGCCGCGAACATTCTGGACGGAACCGGGCAGCCGGTTCCGTTTTCATTTAGATATCTGATTTCAGGTTATTGAGCCTCACCATGTCTGAAACAACCCTAAAAGCAAATCCGGCAACACCGGGTTTCACCTTTGACAAAGGACCGGCTGCCATCACCGCCGTCCTGTTTGTCCTTGTCGGTATCGCAATTTCACAGGCGGTCGATCTTAAGCAGGCTGTTCTGTATGGCCTTGGCGGATTGCTTGGCATTGCGCTTTATCATGCGTCCTTTGGGTTCACCGGCGGGTGGCGCCGCTTTTCTGTTGAAAAGCGCGGGCGTGCCTTGCGTGCACAGCTTTTGATGATCGGTGTTGCGGCGGCGGCCTTTATCCCGTTGCTGTCGCTTGGCAATCCGTTTGGCGGATCGGTCGTTGGGGCGGTTGCACCCGTCGGCATGTCTGTCCTGATCGGGGCGTTTCTGTTTGGGCTTGGCATGCAGCTTGGCGGGGGCTGTGGCTCCGGCACGTTGTTCACGGTTGGCGGCGGCAGTGCGCGCATGTTGGTCACGCTTGTCTTCTTTATTATCGGTGCGGTGATCGGCACGGCCCATCTGCCGATGTGGCTTGAACTGCCCTCCTTGCCGCCGATGAGCCTTGGTCGTGAATATGGTATTGGTGGCGGGCTTGCCGTGACATTTGGTGGTCTGGCGCTGGTGGCGTTGCTGACCGTATTCGTTGAAAAGCGTGCCCATGGCGGCCTTGAAGTTGTTTCAACGGCACCGCGCGAAGGTGTGGCACGTTTCATCCACGGCCCCTGGCCGATGATCTGGACCGGCCTGCTTTTGGCCGGGCTTAATGTTGCGACGCTTCTGATTGCGGGCCATCCGTGGTCGATCACTTTTGGCTTTGGCCTTTGGGGCGCAAAGATCGCGCAGGTGATTGGTATTCCGGTTGAAACCTGGGAATTCTGGAACTGGGCTGGCCCGGCGCGTGCGCTTGGTAATTCGGTCTTGCAGGATAATACGTCGGTGATGAATTTCGGCATCGTGATCGGGGCGGCGTTTGCCGCGGCCCTTGCCGGCAAGTTCGCACCCAGGGTTTCTGTTCCGGTTGCCTCCCTTATCGCGGCCGCCATTGGCGGGCTTTTGATGGGCTATGGTGCGCGTCTGGCGTTTGGCTGCAATATCGGCGCGTTCTTTAGCGGGATCGCCTCGGGCAGTGTGCATGGCTGGCTGTGGTTTGTGCTGGCCTTTGTCGGCAGCTGGATCGGGATTGCACTGCGTCCTGTCTTTGGAATGGATGGTTTCCGGAAATGAGCGAGAAAAACACACTCCTGTTTGGTGCGGTCTTCCTTGCGGCAACCGGTGCCGTTGCGCTTGATCACTACAGCCACACCGCAAATATCCCGGCCGTTGCCAATCCGGCCCCGGCCAAACTTCCGGCAGCGGGCAGTAACCCGTGCGCTGCCGATCCTTGTGCCGCGAACCCATGTTCGGCCAACCCATGTGCGGCAAACCCGTGTTCAGCTAACCCGTGTGCTGCTGGCTACAACCCGTGCGGTGCGAATCCATGTGGTGCGGGATATAATCCTTGTGCGGCAAGCCCGTGTGGCGCCAATCCATGCGCAGCCTACAACCCGTGTGCGGCAGGAAACCCTTGCAGTCCTTCCAGTCCGTGCGGCGGTTTTAACCCCTGTGGTGTGCGGTCGGTTAACCCATGCGCCGCTGCACCATGCAGCGCCAACCCCTGCGCCGCATTCAATCCGTGCGGCGCTTCGAACCCATGTGCGGCAGGAAATCCGTGTGCCGCTTATAACCCGTGTGCTGCCTCGCCCTGTGCCGCGTCTCCGTGCGCGCCAGCGGCAAGTAACCCATGTGCTGCCAGCAATCCATGTGCGGCCTATAATCCGTGCGGGGCAGGGAACCCGTGTGCGGCATATTGATGCCGTCAAAGGCAGTATGCATTTGAAATTACAACGGCATGGCAGCGCAATTCTGCTGTGCCGTTGTGCGTAAAACGCGGGGCTGTCAAAAATAAGCTGTTTGACAAGGGGATAAAACTCTGCGCATGGTGTGGCTGTTATTTGATCGCTCCAGAAGCGTAGAGGGGAATTAACGCCCCTACTGTCGAGTGGTTAACCCAAGAACGCATTGAAGTATCCAGCTACGCGGGTGCTTCCAGAACTGCAAGGCGCAGACCTGATTACTAATTTTCACCGGGCGAAGTCCCAGCTGTCTGCAGCCTCCAATTTACGAGTTACCCTTATTTGACCCAGTTTTCCGAACTCGGCCTCGCCGAGCCGGTCCTTCGCGCGCTTGCCCAAGAAGGCTACGACGCGCCGACCCCGATCCAGGCACAATCCATTCCCTCTCTTCTAGACGGTAAGGACCTACTTGGTATCGCACAGACCGGTACCGGCAAGACGGCAGCGTTCGCATTGCCGATCCTTGACCGCCTTTCCAAATCCCAAACCCGCACGCCCAAAGGGGCATGCCGTGTACTTGTTCTTGCGCCGACGCGTGAACTTGCCGCCCAGATTGGCGAAAGTTTCCGTGCCTATGGCCGCTTTCTCAATGTTCGCACGGCTGTCGTTGTTGGTGGTGTTGCCCCTGGTCCGCAGATCAAGGCAATAACCCCCGGCGTCGAGGTTCTTGTCGCAACACCTGGTCGTTTGCTTGACCATGTCGATAGCGGCAAGCTCAGCCTTAAACATGTTGAAGTGGTGGTGCTTGATGAAGCCGACCACATGCTTGATCTTGGCTTCTTGCCGCCGATCAAGCGCATCATCAAGATGTTGCCGCGTGATCGCCAGAACCTGTTTTTCTCTGCCACCATGCCGACCCAGATTGGTCAGCTGGCAGGGGACATGCTGTCTGACCCGGTCAAGGTGTCGGTAACCCCGGTTGCCACCACCCAGGAACGTGTCGAGCAGTCGGTCTATTTGATCGAACGCACCCGTAAGCGTCAGCTGCTGGCAGAGCTTCTTGATAATCCGGCTTTCAAGCGTACGCTGGTCTTTACCCGGACCAAGCGCGGTGCCGACCGTGTCGCGCGCCATCTTGAAGCCAATAAAATCAGCGCGGCTGCCATTCATGGCAACAAAAGCCAGAACCAGCGTGAACGTGCTCTGAACGCCTTCAAGGATGGTCAGATCAACGTGCTTGTCGCAACCGATATCGCCGCGCGCGGTATTGACGTCGATAGCGTGACCCACGTTGTGAACTTCGAACTCCCGAACGTGCCCGAAAGCTATGTTCACCGTATCGGCCGTACGGCCCGCGGTGGTGCCAGCGGATCGGCAATTGCGTTTTGTGATGAAGAAGAACGTGGTCTGCTGCGCGATATCGAAAAAACCACCCGTCAGAGCATTCCGGTGATTGATCGCCGTGATGCAAAGGCTGCAGCCGAGCAGGAAGCACTTTCCGACGAAGCGCGTGAAAGCAACCGTGGCCGCCGCACTAGTGGTGGCAATGGTGGTGGTCAGTCGCGTGGAAATGGCGGACGTGGTGCATCAGGCGGCAATGGTCGCGGTGGTCGCCCGGCCAATGGCCGGAATGCCCGCAATGATCGTTCGGATCGCAGTGATGCGCGCACTTCTGCGCCGCGTCGTGATCGTGACGATGCCCGCAAACAAACGACCCAAAGCCGCGATGGCGCAGACAATGCTTCAAGAGCATCGGCTGACAAGGCCTCTTCGAACCCGGCGCTGGAAAAATCCAAAAGCCGTTACAAGGGTGGCCTGAAGTCGAAACCTGCCAATGGTCGTGGCGGGAACCCTGAAAATGGCCCCCGTCAGAATGATGGTGGCAAGCGCCCGACGAAACGTGTTGATTCCAATGGAAATCGTCGCGACGGGGCGAAAGCTGACAATTCAATTTCTTCCGGTTTGTCCTTTATGGGCAGTGCCGAGGAACGCCGCGCGACTGGTAACGGGAGCAATAGTGCCCGAAATACCGGACCGCAAGGCAAGCGCGGCGGTGTAAACCGCAATCGCAATCATCGTGGCGCACAGTCCGGCGGGCAGCCGGGTGGTGCGGGCCGCGAAAACACTTCTGGAAAACAGCCGAGGCGTGAACGCGCCTGATTGTTTTTCAAACCCCTATAGGCGCACCCACGCGGGGTGTGTCGAAACGCCAATCAATACTCGATAGGAGATCTAAAGATGGCAACTGGTACCGTTAAATGGTTCAACGCAACTAAAGGTTTTGGTTTCATTCAGCCGGACGAAGGCGGAAATGACGTATTCCTGCACATCAGCGCCGTTGAACGCGCTGGCATGGGCCACCCGCAGGAAGGCGACAAAATCAACTACGAACTGCGCACCGACTCACGTTCGGGCCGCGTTTCGGCAGATGATCTGACCGCTGCCTAATTCGGCTTGTCCTTCCTTGTGAAGGGCACCGTATTAACGAAACCCCCATCCGGGAAACCGGGTGGGGGTTTTGTTTTGCGTGCATGTCAGGGGCGCAAGAAGGCGATCTTGGCACGGGTGGCAGCACTCAGGACATGGAAATGCATGGCATCGCGCGCGCCGGATGGATTGTGTTCACGCACATAACGCAAAACTTGCTCGTGCTCGGCAAGCGGGGCGGCAATCGCCTTGGCGTTGGCAAAGGGCAGCATCTGGTTCTCGTGAATGATCTGGGCTGCGGGATGCATGGCCTTGGCAAACATCGGGTTGCCCGACGCCAAAAGAAGAACTTCATGAAATTCCGTATCGGCGGTGGCGGCGGCAATCAGGTCGTCTGTCTCTAGCGCGTTTCGCATATCGGTGATGCTGGTTTCAAGCGCATCGAGGTGATCCTTGTTGCGCATCTGGGCCGCGAGGCCGGCAACATAGGGCTCGATCGCAAGTCGGAACTGATAGACCTGTCCGGCCTGGCGATTTCGGTCCTGACCAATCGGCGGCAGGTTCTGACGATCGGTGATGTACACGCCTTTTCCGGCGTGGATGTGGATCAGTCCAAGCGCTTCGAGTGTGGCAAGAGCTTCGCGCAGGCTGGTGCGGCTGATGCCCAGTTCGCTTGCCAGATTGCGCTGGGCGGGCAGCGAGTCACCTGCCTTTAGGCCCTTGTTTTTTATCAGGTTCCGAATGTCACGTGCGGCGCGTTCCGGGGCGGTTTCACTGCGTGTCATATATTATCCCACATCTGGTCAGACCAGTTGAATGGCTTTTGATATTCAAAAAACGCTGATTTTTAAAGGATTATGATCAATCTCATGCTGAATTTACGCTGAAGAAAAAATTATTCATAGACAAAAGATCAAAAAATGTGCAGCGTCAAAATCAGGCTAAAAATAACGCACATAATTTCAGAAACGATTAGACAGACGGGTAGAGGCTCATGAAACAATTCTTCAAAACTGCGATTGCTGCGGTGGCAATGCTTGCTGCACCGCTTGGGGCAGCGTCTGCCAGCGCGCTCGACAGCATCTCCGAGGCCGGTGTTCTCAAAGTTGCCGTGCCGCAGGACTTTCCGCCATTCGGTTCGGTGGGGACCGATATGCAGCCAAAGGGCTATGACATTGATATGGCGGCCCTGATTGCCGAAGAGCTTGGTGTAAAGCTTGAACTGGTACCGGTCACCTCGAGCAACCGCATCCCATATCTCAACACCGGCAAGGTCGATCTGGTGATTTCCAGCCTCGGCAAGAACCCGGACCGTGAAAAGGTGATCGATTTTAGCGATCCCTATGCACCGTTCTATAACGGCGTCTTTGGCCCGGCTGATTTTTCGGTTGAAAAGCCAGCCGACCTTGCGGGTATGTCGGTTGGCGTGACCCGTGGTGCGATCGAAGATCTTGAACTGACCAAGATTGCGCCGTCTGACGTTGATATCAAACGCTACGAAGACAATAACGGCACGATTTCGGCCTTCCTGTCAGGTCAGGTGGATCTGATCGCGACCGGTAACGTGACGGCAGCCGCGATCATTGAACGCGACCCGCCGCGCAAGCCGGAGCCGAAATTCCTGATCAAAAACTCGCCCTGCTATGTCGGCCTGAACAAGGATGAGCCGGAACTCATGGCCAAGGTCAATGAGATCATTGCCGCTTCAATCGCCGATGGTCGTTTGAATGCGATTGCCGAAAAGTGGCTTGGTATTCCGCTTCCGGAAAAACTCTAGGCTTTTTGGCTGACTGACAGGATCGTTATAGATCAATGGCATATAAATTCGATTTCGGGGCCATCGTGCCGCATTGGCAACTGCTGTTTGACGGGGGCATCCTGACCACGGAGCTAACAGTCATCGGTGCTGTGGTTGGCGTCGGGCTCGGGATCATGGGGGCGTGGGCGCGTGCGTCGCGCGCCCCGGTGATCAGCCAGATTGTCGGCGTGTATGTGGAGCTGATCCGCAATACACCATTTCTGGTGCAACTCTTCTTTATCTTCTTCGGGCTTCCCGCACTTGGCGTGAAGCTGACCGAATTTCAGGCCGCCGTTTTGGCGATGATCGTCAATCTCGGTGCCTATTCCACGGAAATCATCCGGGCCGGCATTCAGGCCATCCCGCAAGGCCAGATCGAAGCAGCCCAAAGCCTTGCAATGAACCGGGTGCAAATTTTCCGTTGTGTCGTGATTTTACCGGCACTCAAGAAAATCTGGCCGGCCCTGTCCAGTCAGATTGTGATTGTCATGCTGGGATCGTCGGTCTGTTCACAGATCGCGGCCGAGGAATTGACATTCGGTGCGAACTATATTCAGGCGCTTAATTTCCGGGCGTTTGAGGTCTATTTCGTGGTGACGGGTTTGTATCTTGTGATGTCGATCCTGCTTCGGATGGGCTTGAAGGTTCTCGGTAACTTCCTGTTTGAACGGCGGCGTCATGTCTGAGTTTTCCCTGTGGGATATTGTTTATAACCTGTTGCTTGCCGCGCGCTGGACAGTGTTGCTGTCGCTTACGGCCTTTGTGCTTGGCGGGCTGGTTGGATTGTTGCTTTTGATGGTCCGTACGGCTGGTAATCCGTGGGTGATCCGACTGGTGCGCGGCTATGTCGAACTGTTTCAGGGCACGCCGCTTTTGATGCAGTTATTCATTGTGTTTTTCGGCTTGCCACTGATCGGGCTGGATGTGTCGCCATGGGTGGCGGCAACCCTTGGCCTGACATTGTTTACCAGTGCGTTTCTGACCGAAATCTGGCGCGGATGTGTTGAATCGATTGGCAAGGGCCAATGGGAAGCATCGGCAAGCCTTGGCATGAATTTTACCCAACAGATGCGCTATATCGTTTTGCCCCAGGCGCTTCGCATTGCCATCCCGCCAACGGTGGGCTTTTCGGTTCAGGTGGTCAAGGGAACAGCCGTGGCATCAATCATCGGCTTTGTTGAACTGACCAAGGCCGGCACCATGATCACCAATGCCACCTATGAACCGTTTACGGTCTATGGCTGTGTGGCGGTGATGTATTTTTTGATTTGTTATCCACTATCGCTTTTTGCCCGCCACCTCGAAGGAAAGTTCCGCCATGTCGCTCGTTGAATTACATGCCATCCATAAAAGCTTTGGCGAGCTCGAAGTTCTCAAGGGCATTGATCTTTCAATCGACGAGGGGCAGGTCATTGCCCTGATTGGTAAAAGCGGATCGGGCAAAAGCACGCTGTTGCGCACAATCAACGGGCTTGAGGTCATTGATGATGGTGTGATCATCGTTGATGGCAAAAAGATCAGCGACCGTGATGCGGATCTGCTTGGCCTTCGACTTCAGGTCGGCATGGTGTTTCAACAGTTCAACCTGTTCCCGCATTACACGGCCCTTGAGAACGTCATGCTCTCCCCGCAGGTTGTTAAAAAGCAATCCAAGGCTGAGGCCAAACAAATTGCCGAGGAAATGCTGGCCAAGGTCGGCTTGGCGGACAAGATGATGCATTACCCTGATCAATTGTCGGGCGGGCAGCAACAGCGCGTGGCGATCGCGCGTGCACTGGCGATGAAGCCAAAGGTTCTTTTGTGTGACGAAGTGACATCGGCACTTGATCCCGAACTGGTCAACGAGGTGCTGGCAGTTGTCCGCCAACTGGCCGAGGAGGGCATGACGCTTGTCATGGTCACACACGAAATGCGTTTTGCGCGTGAAGTCTGCGACAAGCTGGTCTTTATGCATCAGGGCCGCATTCATGAAACCGGCGATCCGGAAGAAGTCTTTTCCAATCCAAAAACGCCAGAACTTTCAAGTTTCGTTGGCGGCCTTGCCTGATCCAATTCGGGTCGTTCGTGATGCTTTTATGACATCTGATGCGTAAACTGCGGAAATGTTTAACGATTTCAGGTTGAAGCGCTAGAACGGTTCCCGTGATGCCATGATCAGGTTAGGGGACGGTTTCGATGCAGGGTGATGGGGCAGGTGATGGCGTAAGTGATGTTGGGGCTGGCCAAAAGGCCGGGCTGTCGCCAATCATGGCGGTTCTCGATCGCTATCCGTTTCTTGTGCTTGGCTTGCTCCTCGTCGGGGCTTTTGCCTCTTCCAGTGCTGCACCCTTGGCCGGGCTTTATGTTGTCGAAGGATTGGGGCAGGCACCCTGGAAGCTTAGCCTGGTGGCGATTGTGCAGGTGTGCGTGACCCTGATTGTGAACCGCACATTTGGGCGTGCGATTGATCGGGCTGTGCCGATCAAGTTCCTGCTGGTGACCAGTATTCTGTGCTTTGGGATTGGCATGACCCTGCTGGGTCTGTTTCAGATTTACTGGGTTTATCTTGGCATCGCATCGATCCTGCTTGGTATCGGATCCGGTGCGCTTTCGGTGATGTATTCATTCGGGCGCCTGTTTGCCGAACAGACCGGGCGTGATGTCGTCAAGTTCAACGGCTTCCTTCGCATGCAGACATCGCTTGGCTGGATGGTGGGGCCGGCGGCGTCCTTGTCATTTTATGGCGTCTATGGTTTTGCCCCGACTTATTATGCAATTGCCGGACTGGCCGCGATCTGGTGTGTGACCTGTTTGGTGATTGTGCCGGGCGCATTCAAAACCCATCACCCCAACAGCCTGAAAACCGGGCAGAAAGTCCCGTTCAACTTTGGCCTGCTGTCGGCCTGTGTGCCGGTGTTTTTCATCGGGGCGGCCAATGTGGTGTTTGTTTCGGCAATGCCGCTTTATTTCTCGACCGAGTTGGGGCTGGTGGCGTCTTCGGCCGGATTTGCCCTGACAGTGAAATGCTTTGTCGAAGTGGTGGTGATCTATTTCTGCGCAACGCTGATCAAACGGGTGGGTGAACGCAAAGGCATGCTGATCGCGGCCCTATTGGGGGCGGTGTTCTTTGGTCTGATTTATCATGCCACAACACTTGTCGATGTGCTGGCACTCGCCGCGATTGATGGGTTTTATTACGGCATCTTTGCCGGGATCAGCATGACATTCGTTCAAAACTTCGCCCCGGATCAGCCCGGTGTTGCGACCAGTTACTATGTCAGCACGCTGTTTGTCGGGGGGCTGATCGGCAATCTTTTGACAGGGGTGGTTGCCAGTGCCTTTGATTTCCAGACAACCGTTTTGATGGCCTGTGCGTTTGCCTTTGTCGGGGCGGTGGTTTTGGCCGTGATGCGCGATGCAAAGCATTCTGCGACGGTCGTGCAGGGTTCATGATGGCTTGACTTTGATCGCGTCCCGGCGATTATCGCGCCATGAACGAAAATACTGAAAACACCCGCCCCCGTTTGTTTGTTGATGCCGATGCCTGCCCGGTCAAGGCAGAGTGCGAACGTGTCGCCGAACGCCACCGGATCGAGATGATCATGGTATCAAACGGCGGCATTCGCCCGTCACGCAATCCGTTGATCAAAATCGTCATTGTCCCGCCGGAACCCGATGCCGCCGATGACTGGATTGCGGAAAACGCGCGCGCACGTGATGTGATCATCACCAATGATATTCCGCTGGCATCGCGCGGGATTGAAATCGGTGCCCGCGTCCTGAAAGCCAACGGTCAGGAATTTACCGAGGCCAATATTGGCAATGCGCTGGCGGGTCGTGAAATCGCCGCCCACATGCGCGAAGTCACCGGCGAGCAGGGGCGCAATGCCGCCTTTACCCAGAAAGACCGATCAAAGTTTTCAAGCGCGTTGGAAGTTCTGGTGCAGGCCGTTCTGCGCGGTTGATCAGACATCCTCCAAAGACACGGGCCGCCAGATGATGCATCTGACGGCCCGCACACAGGTCCTGATTTGGTGAGGGAACAGTTCCCACGAAATCAGGCTTCCCCCCTGCGTATCTTTATGAACAGCAAGGCTTAGAACGGGTAGTGTCGCTTGCCGCTCTGGATCGTGATCCAGCGCATTTCGGTGAATTCATCAATCGATGCTTGCGAACCAAACCGGCCATAGCCGGACGATTTCACACCGCCAAACGGCATCTGTGCTTCGTCCTGCACGGTCGGGCTGTTGATGTGGCAGATGCCGCTTTCAATGCGTTTGGCAACTTCCATCGCACGCGGAATGTTGGTTGAGAAGACCGCAGATGACAGGCCATACTCGCTGTCATTGGCGATGCGAACGGCCTCGTCCTCGTCGCCTGCGCGAATGACGACACAGATCGGGCCAAAGCTTTCCTCGGAATAGATCTTCATCGCCGGGGTGACGTGATCAAGCAGGGTGGCATCCATCAGAACGCCGTCCTTTGCCTTGCCAGAACCGGCAACCAGTTTCGCACCCTTGGAAACCGCGTCCTCGACCAGTTCCTCGATGCGATTGACCGCCTCGACACTGACAACACCACCAAGGATGTTTTCGGCCTTGGCCGGATCGCCTGCGGTCAGCGTTTTGGCCTTGGCGGCCAGTTTGGCAACAAAGTCATCGGCAACCGCATTGTCAACGATCAGGCGTTCGGTCGACATGCAAATCTGGCCCTGGTTCATATAAGCGCCAAAGGCGGCACCATTGACCGCCTCGTCAAGGTCGGCGTCATCCAGAACTAGGAATGGTGCCTTGCCACCCAGTTCAAGCAGAACCGGCTTAAGATGTTCCGCCGCAAGCTTGGCGATGATGCGCCCGACACGGGTCGAACCGGTAAAGTTGATGCGGCGCACGGCCGGATGGGCAATCAGGGTTTCAACGATTTCCGGGGCATCTTCAGGCGCGTTGGTCACAACGTTGACAACGCCTTCAGGTGCGCCAGCTTCAACCAGGCAATCCCCGATCAGGCGATGCAGGGCCGGGCAAAGTTCGGACGCCTTGAGGATGACGGTGTTGCCGCATGCAAGCGGCATGGCAATCGCGCGCGTGCCAAGAATCACCGGGGCGTTCCAGGGCGCAATGCCCAGAACCACACCAACCGGCTGACGAATGCCCATAGCCATGAGGCCCGGCGTGTCAGACGGAATGACATCGCCCTGAATTTGCGTCGTCATGCCACCGGCTTCACGCAGCATGTTGGCGGCAAGATGGGCGTTAAATCCACCCCACATGCGCGTGCTTCCGGTTTCATCAAGAACCAGCTGGCCGAACTGATCGCCCTTGGCTTCCATGATGTCAGCGGCCTTAAGCAGGATCTTGCGCCGTGCGCCCGGACCCATTTTCGACCATTCCGGGAAGGCCGCAGCGGCGGCATCGGCGGCCTTGCGGGCATCGGCGGCATTGGCGGCGGCTGCCACGGTCGCGACTTCGCCGGTGACCGGGTTCTTGCGTTCAAAAGTGCGGTTGTTGGACGCATTGACGTCCTGATTGTTGATCAACAATTTGGTGTCGTTCATGACGTTTCTCCTGACTTTCTTGTGGGTTGCTGTGCGTTGGCGAAAGACTGCATCACGCGGCCCCAAGGCCAAGAAATGCCTTCTGCACAGCTGGGTCGGATTGCAGGGCCTTTGCGGTATTTTGCCCGGTAATAGCCCCGTTTTCGATCAGATAACCTCGATCTGATATGGCGAGGGACTGGTGGGCATTCTGTTCGACCAGAAGCACACCAACGCCTGTTTTGCGAATGGCCGCAAGGGCCTTGAATAATTCCCCGGTCATGATTGGTGACAACCCCAAAGACGGTTCATCAAGCAAAAGAATATCGGGATTGGACATAAGCGCGCGGCCGATGGCCACCATCTGCTGTTCGCCACCACTCATCGTGCGGGCCGCTTGATCAAGCCTTTCCGCGAGTTTGGGAAACAGATCAATCACGCGATCAAGATTTTGCTGTTCAGCTGCCCTTGCGCGTTTGGCAAAGGCACCAAGTGCCAAGTTCTCACGAACCGTCAGTTCGCCGAAAATGCCGCGCCCTTCCGGGACAAGTGCAAGTCCGGCTTCGACAATCTTGTGGGCCGAAAGTTCGGTCAGTTCAGTGCCCGATAGCGAAATGCGCGTATGCTCATCTGCAGCAACCAATCCGGCACAGGCCTTAAGCAGGCTGCTTTTACCTGCACCATTGGCGCCCAGCATGACAACGATTTCGCCACGGTCGACAGTAAGGTCGACTTCGCGAAGGGCTGTGTGCTTGCCATAGGACACAGACAGTTTTTTGATATCAAGCATGGCTGTCTCCCAGATAGGCGCGGACGACTTCGGGGTCGGAAAGAACTTCGTCGGGGGTGCCATCGGCAATCTTGGCCCCGGCATTCATTACCACACAACGATCACACAGACTTCTGATCGCATCCATGACATGTTCGACCATGATGATCGTAAGCCCTTCGTTCTTGAGCTTGCGAACAAGGGCGATACCATCCTGCAGTTCGGACGGGTTCAATCCGGCCAGCCATTCGTCAAGCAACAGAAGTTTCGGTTGCAGGGCAAGTGCCCGTCCCAGTTCAAGGCGTTTCTGATCGATATAGGTCAGATCGCCTGCGGGCGTGTGGGCCTGTTTGGCAAGCCCGATCCGTTCAAGCAATTCAAGTGCAGCGGCATGCGCGGCATCACCCCAAAGCGGCTTGGTCCGGTAGGCAAGACCGGCTTCGATATTTTCCACGCAATCAAGATCGGGCAAAACACGCACCAGCTGGAAGGTGCGGGCAATGCCGGAATGGCTGATTTTGTGGGCAGGAAGATTGGTGATATCCTTACCACTGATGACAATCTTGCCTTCATTCGCCTGGAGGGCACCTGAAATCAGGTTCATCACCGTGGTCTTGCCCGATCCATTGGGGCCAAGCAAGCCAAGGATTTCTCCTTCATGGACATCGAACTGCATCTGATTGACGGCAATCAGGCCGCCAAAGGCCTTCTGCAGACCTGAAATCGACAAAAGGATTTCATTCGTCATGCTGCGTTCCCCCCGGGTTTGGCGTTTTGTTCGGTTGCAAGTACGCGCTTTTTCGGTGCGCTGTATTTTTCATACAAACCGACAACCCCGCCGGGCAGAAGATAGACAATTACCAAGAACACGCAGCCAAGCAGGATGCTGAAATGGTTCGGGAAGTTCGCGGTCATGATTTCAAACAGAAGGGTCAATGGGACAACGCCAAGCAGAGGGCCCAGCAGGCGACGTGGTCCGCCAAGCAGTGCCATGATGACAACCTGGAATGACAGCATCGGGTTAAAGGCAATGACCGGATCAATATAGGTCCAGCGCGGTGCCATGATGGCTCCGGTCAGGGTCATGAACAGGGCAGACAGAACAAACAGCGCGACTTTCACACGCGTGACATCAATGCCGCAATGCTTGGCAACGGTTTCGTCCTCGCCAATAATGCGCAGCGCAAAGCCAAGGCGCGAACGGCCCAGAATGAAGCCGGTCAGCAGAAGAACCGCAAACAGGGCAAGCAACTGCCAGTAAATGTCGTTCTGGGTGATATCAAGAAAGACATAGCGTCCCATTTCGCGGGTGACATTGACCTCGTACCAACTGACGACCTGGCGCACCAGTTCGGTCAGGCCAAAGGTAAAGATCACGAAATACACACCCGCCAGACGTAGGGTGGAAAAGCCAACCAGAAGGGCGATGACTGTGCCGGCAAGCCCGGCGCAAACCAGCACCAGCGGGAAGGGCAGAACTTCACCCAGAACTGCCACCGTATAGGCACCAATGCCAAAGAACACCACGGTGGCAAGTGATATATATCGTGTCGGTCCAGAGAACATTGACCATGCGGTTGCCAGAACCGCAAAGCTCACGATGCTGATGGCAAGCGACATGTAATAGCTGTCAACCAGCGAGGGCAGGAAGGCAAGGGCAGCAAAGATCACTGCACCGATACCAACGGGCTTGATGAAATCAGGTTTGAGGATGCTCATGACGCGGCCCTCCCGAACAGGCCGGAAGGCTTGATCAGCAAGACCAGCAGGAAGATCACATAGGTCACGGCGATGGTCAGGCCCGGATCGATATAGGTTGCGACCAGGCTTTCCGCGACACCAAGGATGAGGCCCGCAATCAGCGCGCCCAACATATTGCCAACCCCGCCCATGATCACAACGATCAATGCTTTCATGGTAAAGACAACACCCATCGAGGTGGAGAAAGTCAGAAACATACTGACCAGAACACCACCAACAGCGGCCATAGCACCACCAAGGGCGAAAGCAAAGCAGGATGCAAAATTGACATCAATTGCCACCAGACGGGCAGAGGTCGGGTCAACGGCGACCGCACGAAGGGCCGTGCCCATCCGGGTGCGGGTCAGGATCAGATAGAAACCAAGTCCGATGACAACTGCGAAACCAAGTGCGACAAGCCGGTTTGCTGCAATCGTTGCCCCAAAGATGTCAACGGCGTTGTTGAGGAAATCATAGCTGTAATAGTTGCCACCAAACCAGACCAGCAGCACGCCCTGAACGATAAACAGCAGGCCAAAGGTGGCGAGGATGCTATCGACTTCAAGCATGCCGCGATTCTTGGCGCGCGCGACCAGCGGGGTCAGCAGGATGCGATAAATCACCCAGTTCAGGGCAAAGCTTGCCGGAATGATGATCAACAGACCGGCAATCGGATTGACACCAAGCGAGGTCATGAAAACAAAGGCAATAAATGACGCGACAATCACCAACTCGCCATAGGCGAGGTTCATGATGCGCGAAACGCCATATTGCAGGGTCAGCCCCATGGCAACAAGGGCGTACATCCCGCCAAGAGTAATCCCGGAAAAAATTGCGTAGCTAAACATTAATTCCATCCAAAAGGGGCGTCGGGATTCCCGGGAGTTCTGTTGGCTTAGGAACCCCGACGTCCTTATGTGGCGCGCTTACTGCGCGGCTTTCCACTCAGGTTTCGGGAAGACAAGTTCTGCAGCGCCCTCCATGCTGGTCGGTGCGAGGCCGACAAACTTGCCACCCTGCCACTGACCAACCTGCCAGAACGTCTGATCGCCCGGCTTGTAGGTGCCAAGAATGGTGTCAAAACCGCCTTTGGCCAGTTCGGCATTGATCGCTTCGCGGTCGGTCGTGCCGGCACGCTCGATGGCCTGCTGCAAGGACTGCAGTGTTGCCCAGTTCACGATCGATGCCCAACGATCCGGCTCACGCTCGGCGAATGCGACGTGGCGTTTGATGTAGTCGGCGATTTTCGGATCATCCTCGCTCGCACCACCAAGGCTGACGACGCCTTCGGCATTATCGCCAAAGCGGTTTTTGTAAAGCGGGAAGGCCGTACCGACACCGGCATAGAATACCTTGGGATTAAAGCCCAGAACGCGAGACTGTTCGGTCAAGCCAAGCGTGCCGGGCGGGTAAGAGAAGGCAACAAAGGTGTCCGCGCCAAGCGATTTGATATCATTGACGATGGTTGCCAGATCCTGGGAACCCAGCGGATAAGTCTTGTCATAGACGAGATCGAAATCACGATCTTCAAGGGCTTCGCGACCAGCCTTGGAAAGCTCGATGCCAAATCCGTCAGCAACGGCGATCATGGCAACCTTGTCGTTGATTTTGCCTTCGTCCTTAAGCCCCTTAAGGAATTCGGCCAGTCCAACGGCATATTGTTCTCCAGTACCCAGCAGCCAGTAGGAGTTTTTCCAGCGTTGCGACAGTTGGGGTGCCTTGTCGGTCACGGCCGTGCCCGCAAGGTGGGCGTAACCCGCGCGGTCAAGGATTGGTGCTACTGCAAGGTTGATACCCGTGCCCCAGGGGGAGAGGATGAAATCAACCTTGTCCTGGTTGATCAGGCGTTCAATCGCGCGTACCGCTTCTTCCGAGCTGGATCGGTCATCATATTCGACAACTTCAATCGGAAGCTGCTTGTCGCCGACTTTAAGGCCACCGGCATCATTGATTTCCTTAACCCACATTTCGTAGTTCGGAATGGTGCTGGTGGCCGCGCCCGGTGCACCCGGACCGGTTTTCGAAATGGCATAGCCAATGCGAAATGTTTCCTGGGCATTGGCCCCAAACAGCGTCGCGGTACTCATGACGGCGGTTGTGGCCGCTGCAATGGTCGCGAAGCGCAGTTTCGCTGAAATTTGCATGCTTTTCCTCCTGATCTCTTTTGCAGAGACGGTTTTCCCGTTTGCGCGTAGTTTCAGGAGTTTAGGCAAAGAGTTAGTGTTACTTACTTCACAGTGTGAAGTAAATCTCCGGCGTAACCTCCCGCCTATTAGTTCGCAGATGCAAAATAATAGGAACGCATTCTTTGTATGTATTGTTGCTTGTGACGGTTTCTTTGACCGTGTTTCTAGTAAGCGATGGAACGTTTCTAATGTAAAGACGCTGAAATTGACAATTTAGGACGAAAAATTGTACATTTTTGCATATAACCATTTGGAATAGATGTGTGACAAAAAGGCATGACCGATCAACCTTCCCGTCAGATTCCGGTCTCAAGCGCCGTTGAACTTACCGATAACCCATTCGAAGACCTGCTTCCTGTAACCACTCATGCGGTTATGGACCGTTTTGATCATCCATTATCGACCCAGACCTGGGTCATGAATGATCAGGCACGTCGGGACCGTTGCCATGCCATATTGCTGCTCGGTGGTCGTGCCGAGGTTGGTTTGCGCAAAGGAACGATAAGCTGCAAGGCCCCGGCTCTCGTTTGGTTGCCGTTGGGCGAAACGCAGCGCTTTGGCGTGAGTGCTGGCAGCAATGGCTATTTGCTGTCGGTTGCGGATGATCTGGTGGCGCGTCACTGCGGTGATGGCAGCGGGATCGCCGGTGGCAATTCGGCTGGCGGCGGCTTGCCTTTGCGCTTTGCTGCGGACACCGTCCATAACGTCACTCTTCAAGAGGGCCTTGGAAATCTGGTGTTGCTTGAACGCAGCTTTGAAGCCATCCGGTCTGAGCTGATGGGAAATGCACTTGGTGCCAGTCTTGTGGTTGGCGCGCATTTACAGATCATTCTGACCATGGTTCTGCGTCTGGCGGAAGGCGTGATGGCGCAACGTAACCAGCATGGTCCGGGCTCAATCACCTTTCAGCGATTTTTGCAGGTGCTGGAGCTGCATTTTCGAGAACATTGGAATGTTGCTGATTATGCCAAGGCCCTTGGTGTCAGTGAACGCAGATTGGGGTCTGCTGTGTTGCGGGCAACCGGCAAGCCGCCCTTAACGATCATCCATGAACGTGTCCTGCGCGAGGCCTGCATGCGTCTGGAGCAGTCCCCGCTTGGTGTGGCGCAGATTGCCTATGGTTTGGGCTTTCGCGATCCGGCTTATTTCAGCCGGTTCTTCAAACGTTATATGGGCGAGGCACCCGGTGGCTATCGCCGGTTGCGGCGCGCACACGAGCGTTTGCGTGATGATACTTTTGCGGCCTGGCCATAGGCCCGGTTTCGCCACTTCAGGCGGAATACAGATGGATTCCCCTCAGGATAGAAGGTTGCGTTGCCTTTTTTTGATCCTACCTGTCTGCTTTAACCGTAATAACAAAGTCATGACCTGTTAGTTTGATTGGATCGACCTTGCGTAAAGGCAAAACCCTGTTTCTTGGTCTTTTGGCCGTTCTTGTCCTGCCATTTGGCATTAGCCTGGCAGAAGACCCGCCGGGTGAAAAAGCCAAGGAACGCTATACGTGGCGCAATGCGCCGCGCCATTCGTCGGGTGTAGCGCCTGACGCGGTCGCCAACCGGGATCAGGCGATTGTCATGGTGATGGCGGCCGAAACATTTGGCTGGCGCGCCTATTTCGCGGTTCATCCATGGATCATCTATAAGCGTGCCGGTGAAACCCGATATACCCGCTATGACGTGGTGGGGTGGGGCAGCGGCAATGTGGTGCGCCAGAATTACGCGATCCCGGATGGTCTTTGGTATGGCTCGAAGCCGGAACTTCTGGCGGCCCATCGGGGCGAGGCGGCCGAAAAGCTGATCCCCGAGATCGAACAGGCGATCAAATCCTATCCGTTCCCGCGCGAATATCGCAGTTATCCGGGCCCGAACAGCAACACCTTTATCGCCCATATCGGCCGGGAAGTGCCGGGGTTGAACCTTGATATGCCGGCCAATGCAATCGGCAAGGATTATCGCCCGATCACCAATCCGGTTGGGCTTTCTTCAAGCGGTCAGGGCGTACAGGCCAACCTTTTGGGCGTTCTTGGCATGTCGCTTGGGCTGGAAGAGGGGATCGAGCTTAACCTGCTGGGTCTGAACTTCGGGATTGATTTTAACCGTCCGGCACTGCGTTTGCCATCCATCGGTCGCTTGGGCATGGATAGTGTTGCGCAGACAACTGAAGCTGCGGAGCCCAAGAGTGATCGTGCGGCCAAGGAAACGGCAATTGATGTCGTCGCAGAACCAAGCAGTTAATTAAGCTGCCAGATCGCGGCATTGAGCAGGGTGGCAAATCCCACCCAAAGGGCGTAAGGCACCAATAGCATCCCGGCCAGTCGGTCAATCTTCCAGAACGCAACCATGTTGGCGATGATCAGGCCAAGCAGGATGACGATATCGATCAGGCCCAATAGGGGTGACTGCGCGCCAAAGAACAAAAACGACCATGCAAGGTTAAGCGTCAACTGGCCTGCATAAAGGCCAAAGGCGCCTTTGGCATTGGCGATGCCCACCTTGAGCCAGGCGCGCCAGCCGCTAAAGGCGATCATGAAATAAATGACGGTCCATACCGGCCCAAAAACCCAGTTGGGCGGGCGGAAGAACGGCTTGTTCAGTGCCGCATACCAGTCATTGACGCTGGTGGCTGTCACCGCCCCGCCAAAGGCCGATATGATCAGACACAACACCATAAACGCAATCAGGGCAAAGACACGGGTGCGATGGTTGGGGTGATGAATGCGCCCTGCACTCATCGTTTCCTGTTCGCTGTTGGTCATGGTGTTGACGGGTCCTTTGGCCTAGTTGGTGACGGCGCCGATTGCGTCGATCAACGCATCAAAATAGGGGTTCCATGTCAGTCGGGCATGATACTTGCCCGGTTCCATATATCCCCATGCACTGCGCCAGAGCAGTGCGCGATCCGCTGGTCGTTCAATGTCTTCCTGACCGTTCTCGATGAAGACAAAGCTTCCCTTTGCACCGTAATACGGATTGTCGGGCGAGAACAGCGCGCTCAGATGTGAGAAACTGCTGATCTGTTGATCTGGCAGACTGCTGTTGAGGTTCTCAATCCGGCTGTCGTTGCTTGGTGCGTTGACTTCATCATACCAGACCAGGCGTGAAGCCGGGTTGGTGAAATGCGTCTCAAAGCGACGAAGCATTGCCACTGGATCGAGCACACTGTCATCCGCGCTCATGGTAACAAGGGCGGGGCGGTCAAACGGCTTTGCGTCAAGCGCGTCATCAACGTCGGTGACGCTGCGGTAATAAAGTGCCGATGCCTTGGTCGACAGAGATTGATAGTTGATCACGTTGTCTTCCGGATCGGCATCGACCCAATCCCACAGATACTGGACCAGTGGTGTCAGGAATAACAGATCACTGCCCGGCTCGATGCCCGGCGAAAACAACAACAACCCGTCAATGTCCGGGTTCCGCGCAGCATAGCTGGTGACCAGGTTGCCACCGGTTGAAAAGCCACCCAGCCAGACTTCATCCACCTCGCGTTCCAGAAGCGCAACCTGATGGGCGACCGATCCAGTCCAGTCCTCATAATCGGGCAGGCTGAGATCACCCGGGCGTGTGCCATGGCCAGGCAGCAACATCGACCGTGCAAGCCAGCCATCCTTTGCCATTGCCACTGCAATATCGTGGAAGTACCAAGGACTTGATCCCAGACCATGAACGAACAAAACCCCACGGCTGGGCTGTTCCGCAGCCGTTGTATCCGGTGTATCCGGGCGCACTTCGAACGGAATGTTGCGGGCAATTTCCATTTCGTGGTCATCGGTCAGAAAAACCCGATGGGTGGCGATCCAGTCACGCGTTTCAGATACGTAATCCTCGAAATTATCCTGCATGTAGGGCGGGATGCCGGGTGACTGATCATAAAGCGCGTTTTCCGGCGGAAATGCACAGGCCGCAAGCAGGCTTGCCGGGATCAGGGCCAACAGGATTGTGCGAAGTGGGCGCATGAGATGTCCTTTGGCCATGATGCTGAGAAATTATGTAAATCACTGAAATGGTTACGTCAAACGGCGCACTGCAGATCACTTGTTTGGGGCGTCTTATCGTGCGTTGGTGTGCCCGGATAGCGATAGGAAGATTATCGGATGCCAAGCTGAAATGGCAAGCAGCTGTGATGGCCGTCACAGCAAAGAGATAATGCATAATATATGCGATTCAATTGGTATGATGATTTGTGACATGGTCACGGGCTGCCGACTTCAGTGTTTGTGAAGTGGTTCTAAAACAAGAAAACCTTGCCGCTACCTTGGCAAGGAATATCCAAGGGGAAGGGGAATGCCATGTTGTCACTGAGTTCGGTGAAAATCGGCACACGTATGCTGATTATTGTCGCGGGCGCGGTTCTTGCGGTGTTGCTGGTTGGGGCGTTCGGTCTGACCGAATTGCGCCAAAACATGCTTGAAGACCGCAAAACAAAAACGAAGAACCTTGTTGAATCCACAATCAATTTGATTGGTCATTATCATGCGCTGGAACAGTCCGGCGAAATGACCACCGAAGAGGCGCAAAATGCCGCCAAAGGCGCTGTTGCAGCCCTTCGTTATGATGAAAAGAACTATTTCTTTGTGTTTGACCACACGCCGGTTCTTCTGATCCATGACATCAAGAAGGATCTTGTCGGCAAGAACTTGACCGACAATGTCGACGGATCGGGCAAATTCCTTTATCGCGAGTTCGTGCGCGTCGCCGAAGAAAAGGGCGAGGGTTTTGTCGATTATACCTACAAGGTGCCGAATTCGGATGATCTTCGTCCGAAGCTTTCATTCGTCAAGGATTTCAAACCGTGGGGCTGGATCGTCGCCACCGGTATTTACATCGATGATGTAAACGCTGTTTTCATGCAAATCATGCTGGTGATGGGTGGTGTTGCCTTGGCGATCCTGGTTGCGGTTGTTGGTGTCTCGCTGATGATCAGTCGCGGTATTACCCGACCGCTTTTCGATATTTCGGAAAATATGCTGCGTCTGTCGCAGGGTGATCACAATATCGAAGTCAATTACACCCACCAGAAAAGCGAGATCGGCGATCTGGCGCGGGCGATGGATATCTTCAAATCGAAAACCATCGAAATGGAAGAAATGCGCACCCAGCGTGAAGAGCAGGAACGCATCGCCGAAGAAGACAAGCGTGCGGCCCTTCGCAAAATGGCCGACAGTTTCGAAGCCAGTGTCGGGCAGGTTGTCGCCCAGGTGATCGAGGCATCGGGCAATATGCAAAGCTCTGCCAATGCGATGACCGATACCTCCAAGCAGGTCGGTGAACGTTCAACGGTTGTTTCGGCAGCATCGCAGGAAATGTCGACCAACGTGGAAACGGTTGCCTCGGCGGCTGAGGAACTGAGCACGTCTATTGCCGAAATCAGCAATCAGGTCGCACAGTCCGCAACCATCGCCAAAGGTGCGGTTCAAACCTCAGAAGAAACGCACCAGAAAATCGAATTGCTGGCAGAGGCGGCAAACCAGATTGGTGAAGTTGTTTCGCTGATCACCGACATTGCCGAACAGACGAACCTTCTGGCCCTGAACGCAACGATCGAAGCCGCGCGTGCCGGTGATGCCGGCAAGGGCTTTGCTGTGGTTGCCAACGAGGTCAAGAACCTTGCAAACCAGACGGCAAAGGCAACCGAGGATATCCGCTCCCAGGTCAGCGACATTCAGGTCGCCACATCCAATGCAGTTAATGCGATTGCCGAAATTGCCGAAACCATCCGAAGCCTTGACGGGGCGACGACGACAATCGCGTCCGCTGTTGAAGAGCAGGGGGCCGCAACCCAGGAAATCGCGCGCAACGTTGAACAGGCATCACACGGCAGCCGCGATGTATCTGAAAATATCTCGGGCGTGTCGACGGCAGCAAATGACGCCGAAAAGCTTTCGGGCGAGGTGCTTGGCCTTGCCGAGGGTCTTGGACGTCAGGCAGCTGTTCTGAACGAAGCAGTTGAATCGTTCCTGGCCGAAGTGCGCAACGCCTAAGCCTGAGACGATCAAGCAAAACAGAACCGCCAGTCCTGTAACAGGGCTGGCGGTTTTTTCATGATCTTGTGAATTGGTCCATATGGTCAGGATTTCTGGGTGCTTTTTGCCGTCTGACCAAACAGGACCTTTTTGTCTTCTTCACTCATTTCGCCAGCGCGCAGACCTTCGCCCGCCTTATAGGCGGCAATCGTCGCCGGACGGGATTGTATGGCTTCGAACCAGCGTTTCAGGTTCGGGAACTCATTTAGGTCCTGCTGCTGTTTTTCGTGGCTGACGATCCATGGATAGCAGGCCATATCGGCAATCGTGTAGTCATCATCGGCAATAAATTTGCGGCCCTCAAGGCGCTTGTTCAGTACACCATAAAGACGATTGGTCTCGTTGACATAACGGGTAATCGCATACGGGATCTTTTCCGGCGCGTAGGTGCCGAAATGATGGTTCTGACCGGCCATCGGGCCAAGGCCGCCCATCTGCCAGAACAGCCATTCCATCACGGTCTTGCGTCCGCGCACATCGGTCGGGATGAACTTTCCGGTTTTCTCGGCCAGATATTGCAAGATGGCACCGGACTCAAACACCGTAATGGCGTCGCCACCATCTGCCGGATCGTGATCAATGATCGCCGGCATACGGTTGTTGGGTGAAAAGGCCAGGAATTCCGGTTTGAACTGATCGCCCGTGCCGATATTGACCGGCACGATCTTGTAGTCCAGTCCGGCTTCTTCAAGGAACAGTGTGATTTTATGGCCGTTCGGGGTTGGCCAGTAATACAGATCAATCATGGGCCAAAGGCTCCTTTAAACTATTCGTGATGGCGAATTCGATAATCGAAGCTTGCCAATCAGGTTGTTATCGGTCAATTTAAAACGATCATTCCAAAATGCAAGAGCCGGTCACGCCATTGTGTAACGGCGATACCTGGCAAGGAGACGTGTCATGATCCGCTTCTATTACCACCCCACACCCAACCCGCAGAAAATCTCGATGATGCTTGAGGCATGCGGCCTTTCGTATGAGGTCCTGCCGGTCGATACCCGTAAAGGTCAGCAGCATGACCCGGCCTTCCGCGCGATTAACCCGAATGGCAAGGTCCCGGCAATCGTCGATACCGACGGGCCGGGGGGCAAGGAAGTACGCGTGTTTGATTCAAACGCGATCCTGCTGTATCTCGCCGAAAAGTCCGGCAAGTTCCTGGGCAAGCCCGAAGATCGCGGTGAGTTCCTGTCGTGGTTGATGTTCATTGCCACCGGTCTGGGTCCGTTTTCCGGGCAGGCCGTGCATTTCCAGCATGTCGCACCTGAGGGCAGTGATTATGGCGTAAACCGTTATCGCAACGAGATCGCCCGCCACTATCAGGTGCTGGAAGACCATATGGAAGGTCGCCAATTCATCGTCGGCGATGAACTGACGATTGTTGATATTTCGGCCTGGGGCTGGATCGACAAGGCCCCGTTCGTGCACAAGAACCCGGATGTCTGGGACAAGTATCCCAACATCAAACGCTGGTTTGATGCGATCAATCGCCTGCCGGCAGCCGTCAGCGCGCGCGAGGTTGGCAAGGACCACACCTTTAAGACGGAAATGGACGAAGACGCAAAACGCGCCATGTTCCCGTCGAACTACGCATAAGACCCCTTCGCGGTCTGCAAACGAAAACACCCCGACCAGATTGGCCGGGGTGTTTGCTTTGATGCGCATGTCTTGGCAATCAGTCGGTGGTTTTTGCCCCGAACTGCTTGTTGAATTGCAACACCAGCAGGGTGACAACCGCGCCCGAAAGCAGGTAGGCACCAACACCGGGCAGACCGAACTTGTCACACAGATAAAGTGCGATCAGCGGTGCGAAGCCAGCCCCCAGCAACCATGCAAGATCAGAAGTCAGGGCCGATCCGGTATAGCGGTATTCACGCTTGAAGTTCGATGCCAGCGTACCGGCCGCCTGACCAAAGCACAGGCCAAGAACCGCAAAGCCACCCAGAACAATCATGCCTTCATTGATGATGTTATAGGTGTAAAGCAGCGGTGTCAGGATCGCACCCAGCAGGATAATACCGGCACTGTAACCAAGCAGGCGACGACGGCCGAGCTGATCGGCGATAAAGCCCGATGCAATGATGCCAAAGGCACACAGCACCGCACCAACACCCTGGGTCAGCAGGAACTGGCCCGGATTGCCGTTGGCATAAAGGAACACCCAACTGAGCGCAAAGACAGTGACCAGATGGAACAGCGCGTAGCTGACCATCGGGACCAGCGCACCCAGCACAACGGTGCGACCGTTATGTTTGAGTGTGTCGATGACACGGGCCGCCTCAAGCTCGTTCTTGTCAAGCAGATGGCCAAATTCGGAGGTTGCCACCAGACGCAGGCGGGCAAACAGCGCAACAACGTTGATTGCAAAGGCCACGAAGAACGCATAGCGCCAGCCGAAGGCCAGGAAGTCGTCGGGATGAAGGGTCAGCAGCAAATAAGCAAACAGCGAAGATGCCAGCATAAAGCCAAGCGGCGCGCCTAGCTGCGGGATCATCGCGTACCAGCCCTTGCGGTTGTCTGGTGCGTTGAGGGCCAGAAGCGACGCCAGACCATCCCATGCACCACCCCATGCAAGACCCTGCAGGAAGCGGAACGCGCACAGAAGGTAAATCGCAAGGATCCCGGCCGAAGCCGTACTTGGCAGGAATGCCATCGCAGCGGTTGAACCGCCAAGCAGGAACATGGCAATCGTCAATTTCACGCCGCGTCCGTATTGCCGGTCAACGGTCATAAAGACAAGCGACCCGACAGGGCGGGCGATAAAGGCCAGAGAGAAGATGGCAAACGAATACATGGTGCCCATGAGTGCGGTTTCTCCCGGAAACAGCAATTGTGGGAAAACCAGTACCGATGCGATGCAATAGACGAAGAAGTCAAAAAACTCTGATGTCCGGCCGATGATTACGCCAAGCGCGATTTGTCCCGGATCATTGGTGGCGTCGGCATTGTGATGCCGCGCATCGCGTTCCAAACCCGAAGAGGTGGCGGTCGCGTAGTGTTCTGTTGTTTGGGTCACGCCGTTCTCCCTTATTCACTGGTCGGGCCTTTTGGCCCTAACTGCTTTTGATTGGATCACAAATTCGGATCAAAGGACGATACGACTTTGGATCGAGTCTAATTATAGACATGTGAATTGCAAACGTCAGTGTCAATTATTGTGATGCACCGCACAACGCGTGGTTTACATCCGAATGATAATTGTCATTACGACCCTGCTATGCGCCGCGGGTAGCTTGACATTGCTGCAACGCAGCTATAGCAATTCCCGCGAATTTCCGATTTGGCATTTTTTTGAAAAAAAATTGCTTTCTTTGTGCCCTTTCCGTGGATGTCTGGAATTATAATTCCTATATGCGTGTGCGGCAGGGTACGACGCGTGGCGATCTTTGGTGGGTCGCTATGCGGCTCGCAGGCATATGGTTGTCTGTGAGAACATCTTCCAGAGACTGAGGAAGTATGAAGCGCATGCTTTCAAAACTTGTACGTGGCGTCGCCTTGACCTCGATGTTCTCGCTTCTGGCCGGTTGCAACCTGGTTGTGATCGATCCGTCGGGTGATATTGCGTCCCAGCAGGCCGACCTCATTATCGTTTCGACCATCCTGATGTTGCTGATCATCGTTCCGGTCATGGCACTGACGGTATTCTTTGCCTGGAAATACCGCCAGGGTAACAAGGATGCAGAATACGATCCCGAATGGCACCATTCCACCAAGCTGGAAGTTGTCATCTGGTCCGCGCCGCTGGTGATCATTATTGCTCTTGGGGCGATTACCTGGGTCACGACCCATACGCTTGATCCGTATCGTCCGCTCGACCGTATTGATGCTGAACGTCCATTGCCCAAAGATCATGAGCCGATGGTGGTTGAAGTCGTTTCCCTCGATTGGAAATGGTTGTTCATCTACCCGGAACAGGGCATTGCGACGGTCAACGAGCTTGCAGCTCCTGTCGATACGCCGATCCAGTTCAAGATTACATCTTCGGGCATCATGAACTCGTTCTTCATTCCGGCCCTTGCGGGGCAGATCTATTCGATGGCGGGTATGGAAACCAAGCTCCATGCCGTGATCAACGAAGAAGGCGTGTATGACGGGTTCTCCGGGAACTACAGCGGTGAGGGCTTCTCTCATATGCGCTTCAAGTTCCATGGTCTGAGCCAAGATGGCTTTGATGCCTGGGTCAATGATGTGAAGTCCGACGAGAACTTCCTGGGCCGTTCGCAATATCTCGAGCTTGAAAAGCCGAGTGTGAAGGAGCCGGTCCGCTATTACAGCTCTGTGGACCCGGAACTCTATCAGGCCATTCTCAACATGTGCGTTGACCAGTCGAAAATGTGCATGAACGAGATGATGCACATTGACGAAAATGGCGGTGGCGGTCTTGCCGGTGTCTACAACGTCATGTCACTGACCTATGACGTTCCGCAGATGCGCGGCAGTCAGCCGTTGCCTGATAGCAAGTCGTTCGTTGCGACGCTGTGCACCACCCCGGAGGGTGGCTTGTCTGGCGAAATCGCGAACCTTCCGTTGTTTGACAACGGGTCGGTCTCGCGCGCAATGAGTGTTGCACCCGCAGGTGTTTCGACAGGGTTCTAAAAGCAGTGCCGGTTGGTGAATGCCAACCGGCCCTTCGCAGTTTCGGCATCGGTTGCGGTGCCATTCTGCATTTGAAAGAAGAGTAATCCGATGTTCTCCAATCCGGACCTTTTACATTTTATATTTGGCCGGCTGTCCCTCGACTCCTTCCCGTTTCTCCATGATCCGATCATTCTTGTGACGTTTCTGGGTGTGGTTGTGGGTGGCATCGCCGTTGTCGGTGGTCTGACCTACTTCCGTCTGTGGGGATACCTCTGGCGCGAGTGGATCACGTCGATCGACCATAAAAAGATCGGCATCATGTACATCATTCTGGCAATTATCATGCTTCTGCGTGGCTTTGCCGATGCCCTCATGATGCGTGCCCAGCAAGCCATCGCTTTCAACGGTGCCGAAGGTTTCCTTCCGCCGCACCACTACGATCAGATATTCACCGCCCACGGCGTGATCATGATCTTCTTCGTTGCGATGCCGCTGGTGACCGGTCTGATGAACTTCGTTGTGCCGCTGCAAATCGGTGCGCGCGACGTTGCCTTCCCGTTCCTGAACAATTTCAGCTTCTGGATGACCACCTGTGGTGCCGCGCTGATCATGGCGTCGCTGTTTGTCGGCGAATTCGCAATGACCGGTTGGCTGGCCTATCCGCCGCTGTCTGACATTGTCTACAGTCCGGGGGTCGGGGTTGATTACTATATCTGGGCCTTGCAGATTGCCGGTGTCGGTACGCTTCTTTCGGGTGTGAACCTGATTGTGACCATCGTAAAGATGCGCGCACCGGGCATGTCGATGATGAAGATGCCGGTCTTTACCTGGACCGCGCTTTGCACCAACATCCTGATTGTTGCAGCCTTCCCGGTTCTGACCGCGGTTCTGGTTCTGCTCGGTCTTGACCGTTACGCAGACACCAACTTCTTCACCAACGATCTTGGCGGTAACGCCATGATGTACATCAACCTGATCTGGATCTGGGGTCACCCGGAAGTGTACATCCTGATCCTGCCGGCGTTTGGTGTGTTTTCCGAAGTTGTGTCGACCTTCTGCCGCAAGCGTCTGTTTGGCTACAGCTCGATGGTTTATGCCACCGTGGTTATTACCATCCTGTCCTACATCGTCTGGCTGCACCACTTCTTCACCATGGGGTCGGGTGCAAGTGTGAACGCCTTCTTTGGCATCACCACGATGATCATTTCGATCCCGACGGGGGCCAAGGTCTTCAACTGGCTGTTCACCATGTATAAGGGCCGCATCAGCTTTGATGTCCCGATGCTGTGGACCATCGGTTTCATGCTGACCTTTGTAATCGGTGGCATGACCGGTGTTATGCTTGCTGTGCCGCCGGCCGACTTCGTGCTCCATAACAGCCTGTTCCTGATCGCCCACTTCCATAACGTGATTATCGGTGGTGTGGTCTTCGGGATGTTTGCCGGTATCGTTTACTGGTTCCCGAAAGCATTCGGCTTCAAGCTGGACGAGTTCTGGGGCAAGATGTCCTTCTGGCTGTGGACCATCGGTTTCTACTTTGCCTTCATGCCGCTTTACGTTCTCGGCCTAATGGGTGTCACCCGCCGTATGAGCCAGTTTGACGATCCGTCGCTTCAGATCTGGTTCATCATTGCGGCCTTTGGTGCGCTTCTGATTGCCGGTGGTATCGGTTCGTTCATCATGTCGATCGTTGTTGCGGTGATCAAACGCGACAAGCTGCGTGATGAAACCGGTGACCCGTGGGGTGGTCGTACGCTGGAATGGTCGACGTCCTCGCCGCCCCCGGCTTACAACTTCGCCTTTACCCCGGTTGTCCATGATCTGGACGCCTGGGCAGACATGAAGAAACGTGGTTACGTCCGTCCGACGTCGGGCTTCCTGGATATCCATATGCCGAAAAATACCGGTGCTGGCTTTATCCTGGCTGCGATCTCGCTCGTTCTTGGTTTTGCACTGGTCTGGCACATCTGGTGGCTTGTTGCGGCAAGCTTCATCGTTCTGATTGCCGGTTCCATTGCTCACACCTTCAACTATGACCGCGATTATCACATCCCGGCATCCGAAGTTGTGAAGACCGAAGAAGAACGTACCGCCCTTCTGGCAAAACAGCAGGCGTAAGGGAATGACAATGGCGAATACAAATGCCTCTCAGACCGAAGCGCCGGTCTTTTACCTGAAAGAAGAGCATCACCCGGAAACGGGGACGATGCTCGGCTTCTGGATCTATCTGATGAGCGATTGCCTCATCTTTGCGATCCTGTTTGCAACCTATGCCGTTCTTGGTCAGAACTACGCTGCTGGTCCCGCACCGGCGGATCTGTTTGACCTTGAACTGGTGGCGATCAACACGTCCATGCTGCTGTTCTCGTCCATCACCTATGGCTTTGCCATGCTGGCGATGGAAAAGGGCAATGTCGCAGGTACGCAGCTGTGGCTGGCGATTACCGGTCTGTTTGGTATCGCCTTCGTGGGGCTCGAAATTTATGAATTCCATCACCTCTGGAGCCTGGGTGCGACCCCGATGCGCAGTGGTTTCCTGTCGGCGTTCTATACGCTGGTGGCGACCCACGGTCTGCACGTGACGTTTGGCATCATCTGGCTTGTGACCCTGATGGTTCAGGTTGCTCAGCGCGGCCTGATCGTCGAGAACAAGCGTCGTCTGATGTGCCTGTCGATGTTCTGGCACTTCCTTGACGTCGTCTGGATCGGTGTCTTCTCCGTTGTTTATCTGCTGGGAGTTCTGGGATGAGCGCACATTCACACGCACATGATGACCATCATGATGGTGGGGCCTCACATGGCACCTATAAAAGCTATGTGATCGGGTTTGTCCTGTCGGTCATTTTGACTGCGATCCCGTTCTGGCTTGTCATGGACGGTGTTCTGGACAGCAAGGTCGCAACCGCCCTTTGGGTGATGGGGCTTGGTGTTATCCAGATCATTGTGCATATGGTCTATTTCCTGCACATGAACACCAAATCCGAAGGTGGCTGGAACATGCTGGCGCTGATCTTCACCATCGTGATCGTGGCAATCGCCATCGCCGGTTCACTGTGGGTGATGTATCACCTGAATACCAACATGATGCCGCAGATGGATCACGACATGATCCCGAGCTTCGGCTAGGGACTGCTTGATATGTGAAGGGGGCGCGATACCTTTAGGGGGATCGCGCCCTTTTTGTTTAAACGCCAAGATACCGCCATTTGAAAGAACCCGGCATGTCCGACGACCACGTTTCCGCCCACGCAACCGATAGCCCGAAAAAGGGCCCGTCCATGACAACCCGGATTGTTGTCCTGATGCTGGCCGCCATATTGTTTTCGGGGTTCTGTGCCCTTGGATATTGGCAGGTTGAACGTCGGGCCTGGAAGCTTGATCTGATCGAGCGGATTGATGCCCGTGTGCTTGGTGACGCAGTCGCCGCACCCGCGCGTGATGACTGGGAAAATGTAACCCGCGCACGCGATGAATATCGCAAGGTCAGTGTGACGGGCACCTATCGCAACGATCTTGAAACGCAGGTCTATACTGCCACTGATTACGGGGCGGGTTATTGGGTTCTGACCCCGCTGATGCGGGATGATGGCACAATTGTCATGATCAACCGCGGCTTTGTTCCAACCGAAAACCGTGCCCCGGATACGCGGGCTGAGGGCATGGTCGAGGGTGAGGTTACTGTCACCGGCCTGCTTCGCATCAACGAACCGGTCGGCACCTTCATCCGTGATAACGTGCCGTCCGAAGAACGCTGGTATTCGCGCGATGTAAAGGCGATGGCCGCCAAGCGGGGGCTGGATACCACCAATGTCGCGCCATATTTCATTGACGGTGATGGGGCAGAAAACCCGGCCAAGCTGCCGTTGGGTGGCCTGACCAAAATTAGCTTCCCCAATAACCACCTGACTTATGCCCTGACGTGGTTTGGCTTGGCATTGCTGACACTTGTCGCGGCGTGGATTGTACTGCGCCCGCGCAAGAGATCAGATAGCGACGATTGATCTGCTAATTATTCCAAGGTCGACTGATCTGGCCATGGAATGTCCTTGCGCATGGTCGCACCGCTCCAGTTGATGATGTTGGGCGTGCGTTTACCGGCATAATGGGCCTTAAGCACCGCATTCAGGTTCGATGGGCGATAAAGGATACGTTCGATTGATCCTTCGTCTGAGTTATCGTGGAGAACACCTGTCGAGATGTTCCAGCGTTCCAACGCACTCACATGAATGGCCTCATTAATCGTCTCAAGACCTTTGGGAATGATGTTGCGGCGATCAAGTTTCGGGCATTTTAGACGCAATTTATCAAGATAGCCTTTTCCTTCTGGCGCGATCTGATTGATCAGCCGCTGGTAGGGATAGAAGTGTGATGAAAAGTATATCTTGGTCCGGCTTTCGTAACCACGTCCATCAACGGCTGGTGAAATCTGTGATTTGAGCGCCGCATTATCAAGCTTGAGACCGGTATGCTTGGCTACCCGCTTTGCCATCCAGTCAAGTGTGATATCTGAAAGTCCGCAATCATCATAAGATCCACCGACATTGCTATGGACACCGGGGAACCAGACTTGTTCGACAATCTGGTTTTGGGGCGGCGCTTCGCCGATCTTCTTAACCCACAAGGTCGGAGAGAAGGCGCTGCGTTTTTCATCAATTGCCATTGCATGCAATGCGACGCGAATGTGCTTGCCCAGTTCCACGTCATGAAAATGATAGTTCTTGGGGATAACCAAACGCCCCCAATCGCCTGGGATGCCGAGCGAACCAACGGTATCCCATACGGCAACACATTCGATGGGGATGTCCTTCTGGGCTTTGACCGGTAATGCGTCGACGCGAGCTTTCTTTTCCTCAGATGACAGGTCGGACCCGACAATACTCGCTACATCCTTTTGAAGTGGATGGCCGAGATAAGGCGGAGTCAAAAGACCGCACAAACCGATCAGTCCGGCCAGACTGCGCGCGGTAAAGGCGCCGCGCGAAAACCCAAAAATGTAGATTTCATCGCCCTTTTGGTAATTGTTGGCCAAAAAACGATAGCCATCAATGACGTTTTCCTGCAAGCCGCTGCCAAAGGCACCACCAACAAGTTTGTTAATGTAGCCCCCGGTCCCGACCCCGCGATCATAGAACACGATCTGCGAAACATCCTTGTCGCTGCTCGGCACCGCGCGCAGAAGTTTAACGACGTTGGTCGGTTCGGGTGTGTTGGCGGGTTCCTGCCAGGTGCCGTCGAAAAATACAATCAGTCTGCGTTTGGCCATGTGAAGTCCCCTGTGTGATGTGATGCCGGGCGACCTTCTTCGGATCGTTTCGGGTGTCACTATACAACTCAGGGGTGATTTTATTAAGGGATATTAAATATAATAAAATGCTGCTGATGCGACGCCGCGGTCAATTCGAGGGTGGATATCCTACTGACATACAGCTGTCAGGAACATGTCTGTTGCGTGGTTTACATTGTTGGGAAACAAGGGGAAATTGCCGCCGGATTTCAAACATAATCACACGTGCAAACGCAGGAGCCTTAAGAATGCCATCACAGCGGAACTTGACCTTTTATCACGCCGTACCATCACGAAGCGGTACAGTACATTGGATGTTGCAGGAACTTGGCATTCCGTTTGATGTCAAACTTGTCGACATCCGGGGTGGGGAAGGGCAAACGCCGGAATTCCTGGCCCTCAATCCGCTTGGCAAGGTGCCAACCATTGTGCATGACGACACGGTTATAACCGAGGCTGCCGCCATTTGCTGCTATCTGGCCGATCTGTATCCCGAGGCCGGCCTGGCCCCGGCATTGGATGATCCAAAACGTGGTGAATATCTGCGCTGGTTGTTCTTTTCACCGTCGACCATCGAACCGGCCATGATCGACCGCGTGCGCCAGTACACGGCAGAAGACAGCAGTCAGAATTCCTATCGCGACTGGGAAACGCTGGTGCCCATTCTGGTCGATTTTGTTGGCAAGGCCGACCCGTGGCTGATGGGGAAGAACTTCACCACCGTTGATGTTGTGTTTGGTTCGACCATTCGGTTTGGCTGCATGTTTGGCATTCTGCCGAAATATCCGGAATTCGAGGCCTACATCGCCCGGATTGATGCCCGCCCGGCTTATCAGCGTACACAGGAACTGGATGCACCGCATTTTGCCGCTGCGATGGCCGGTTAATCGTACCGATCCAATTGTATGAAGAATAAAAGGGCCGGTTCCTGCGCTTTGGAACCGGCTCTTTGGCATTTTATCGGCTTTAAAAGGTGTGCTTAGGGATTGGTATGATCAATCACTTCGCCGCGTGCCGGATAGTTTTTGGCTATCACGAAATCAAGCGCGCCAAGAATCTGATCAAACGCCGGACGGGCAAACGGCATGGTCTGGACGGTGCCGAAATAAAGCGTGCCATCCGGACGCACCAAAAACAGTCCAGGTTCCGAGAAAACAGCCGGTTCTTCATAGCCACTCGAGGTCACACCATTGGAGGTCGAGATATAAAGACCCCACTCGCGCGCGTTATCAAGATCAAGGCCATAGCCGAGATCAATATTCTCAAGTTCCCATTTCGCCTTGGCTTCGGTCGCGCGATCTTCGCCATCGGACGAGACGACAACGACGTTCACACCGCGCTTGGCAAAGTCTGCCAGCTTGGTATCGAGGTCCTTGAGGTACTTGCCACAGATCGGGCAATGCAGGCCGCGATAGAAAACGACCATGGTGAAGTTTTCCGGGCTTTGGTCGGCAAGCGACCATGTGCCGCCACCGACAAGCGGGACGGAAAGCGACGGCACCTTCTGGCGCGGCATCAGCGGGGTAATTGCAGACATTTCGTTCCTCATGACTTGGGTCAGGTTTACTTGAAGATGATTATGGAACGATCATTCTGTAAATCAACAACAAAGAACCGCCATCACCGAACCGTGATGGCGGATGTTGTCTCGGGAAGTGTCGTTATACCCGTTTGGCGACGATGAAGCGTGATCCGGTGCTGGCCGGATAGGAGCCGGTTTCGATGATGTCAAACCCGCCAGATTGGATCATGCCCTCAAGGCGGGCATAATTCAGAAAATGAACGCGTGGTGCCTTGCCAAGTTTCTGCATGACCCAGATCAGGGGCTTGAGATACCAAAGCTTTTCACCAAGGCAGGGTGTTTTGGTAATGAACATGCCTCCCGGCTTGATGACCTTGTGCAGGGCGGCAATGGCGTCTTCTGGCTGATCAAGCAAATGCAGGATGTTAAAGCCAAGCACCACGTCAAAGCGCTCTGACCCTTGGGCGATGTCATCAATCGTCTTTTGGGCAAAGGTGACATTGTTGGTCGCCTGATCTTTGGCCTTGCCCTGGGCAATTTCGATCATGCGTGCGGAAATGTCGGTGGCGGTCAGGTGCCCGACACTATGGGCAAGTTTCAGGGCCGTAGTGCCAGTCCCACACCCGATTTCAAGGACGTTCTGATCGGGGGAAAGATAGGCGCGCGTGCGATCAAGGGTTTGCGCATAGGCGGCTTCGTTGCCGATCGGTTTGCGGGCGTATTTGTCGGCGGCCGAGTCCCAAAAAGTGTCGCTGCGTATCATGATATATCCGGCTTTTGCACCCGATGTGCGGGCATTGAAACAAGCGCGTGACTATCGAGGAGTGCAGGAAAATGCGCAACCAGAAACGGTTACGAAAAATCGCGCAGGTTTAGTCGAGTGCGGCCAGAATGGTTTCGCAATAGTCGTTCAAGGTTTCCTGATCCGCACCACGGCGCGACATCAGTTGCACGCCCTGAAATGATCCGGCCAAAAAGCGCGCAAGGGCGCGGACATTCTTGCCTTTGGCAATTTTGCCCTGACCAATTGCGCGGTTCAGTGCGGCGGCAAAGGTATCCTCGGCCCGACGGAATGCCTGATGGGCGATGGCGGCGGTTTCCGGATCGTGCGGGGCAAGCTCCATGCCCGAATTCACCATCAGGCAGCCTTTATGCCGTCCTTCTGCGGTGCCGGTTTTGGCCGCGTCACGGAATGTCTTTTCAATCGCGGCGCGACCATCTTCGATATTGCGCAGATCGGCAAAGCGTTCGGTGCTGATTTTCTGGCTGTAATGATCAAGAACGCGCAGGAACAGTGCCTTTTTGTCGCCAAAGCTTGCATACATGCTGGCACGGTTCAGGCCGGTTTCATTGACCAGATCCTGAATAGAGGTCGCTTCAAACCCCTTGCTCCAGAAGATGTTCATGGCGTTATCAAGAACGCTTTCTTCATCAAACGCACGTGGCCGTGGCATTGGCAGTTCCTTCGATCAGATCCATACTTTGGAACGAATGTTCTGTAATTGCTTTGAAGATGGGCCGACTGCGCCGCAAAATCAATAAGAGCTTGTGATTTGCCCGTAATCTTGGGGTTACGACGCGATCCGATCCAGGGTTACAAAGCTGTAATCCGGGCCGTCAGGATTGTCGATCTTCTGACGCTTGGTTTCGCGCCATTGATCGGCAGGCAGCGGATCAAGGAAGGTGTCGCCCTCAATCTCGGCATGGACTTCGGTCAGCTCATAGCGTGTCGTAAAGGGCAGGGCGAGGTGATAGATCTGCGCACCTCCGCCAATGATCACTCCATCGACGCCATCGCGCACGGCGATTTCGTCCGCCAATTCAATGGCTTCTTCGATATTGTGACAAACCCTCACATTTTCGTGGTCAAAGGACCATTCGGTGTCGCGGGTCACAACAATCGATGTGCGTTTGGGAAGAGGACGACCGATCGCCTCGAACGTCACGCGCCCGATGATCATCGGTTTGCCAAGGGTAAGTGCCTTGAACCGTTTGAGGTCTTCGGGCAATTCCCACGGCATCCAGCCATCCTTGCCAATCGCGCCATTGGCGGCCGCCGCAACCACGGCAACCCGTTCAATCTTGGGACCTGCCATCAGACAGCAACCTTGCCGGCAATGTGCGGATGCGGGTCATAGCCGGTCAGTTCGAAATCATCATACTTGAAATCAAAGATCGATTTGACCGCCGGATTGATCTTCATGGTCGGAAGCGGGCGGGTATCACGCGACAGCTGTTCTTCGACCTGATCAAGGTGGTTAGTGTAAAGATGCGCATCGCCAAGGGTATGGACAAAATCACCCACGTCCAGATCACAGACCTGCGCGATCATCATGGTCAAAAGCGCATAGGAGGCGATGTTAAACGGCACACCCAGGAAGATATCCGCGCTGCGCTGATAGAGCTGGCAGGACAATTTGCCATCAGCCACATAGAACTGGAACAGGCAGTGACACGGCGGCAACGCCATGTTGGGCACGTCCGCCACGTTCCAGGCCGAGACAATCAGGCGGCGGGAATCGGGATTGTTTTTGATCTGGTCAATCAGGCCGGTGATCTGGTCAATGGTTTCGCCGTTTGCGCCGCGCCATGACCGCCACTGGCCACCATAAACCGGGCCAAGGTCGCCATTTTCATCGGCCCATTCGTTCCAGATCCGAACACCATTGTCCTGCAGATATTTGACGTTGGTGTCGCCATCCAGGAACCACAGCAATTCATGAATGATCGACTTCAGATGCAGCTTTTTGGTGGTGACCAGCGGGAAGCCCTTGGAAAGGTCAAAGCGCATCTGGTGACCAAAGATCGAGACAGTCCCGGTACCCGTCCGGTCTTCCTTGCGCGTGCCGGTGTCACGCACCAGACGCATCAGATCAAGATATTGCTGCATGCTCAGTCCTGCATTTTAAGAATCACTTTTGTCGCAGCATAGTCAGGTCGATGGTCACGGGCAAGCGACGCCATCCGATCTTTGCCGGACCGTTATTTGAACTGTTTCTGCTGACAGGAGGTGTCAGGAGTGGTCAGGTAAACTTGGGAACAGTGGATATACTCAACTATCTGAATTTTGGGCGCGTTTGGCGTATGGGAGTGTTGATTTTGCAAAAAACTGTTCAGTGGGTTGATTGGGATGGAAAGGGGCTTGAGCACTGTCTCTGTCAGTCTGATCCGGACGGGATAGAGCTTGAAGGAGTCGTGGTCGGGACGCGTCATGGTCATTATGGCGGGTCTTACCTTGTGGTGACGGATGCCGCGTTCGCGACACGCGAGGTCAAGGTAAGTTATGTCGGCGGGGCGCAGATGCATGTGACCTCGGACGGCAAGGGAAACTGGTTTGACTGCATTGCAAAGCGGGAATTGCCGTCTTTGGCGGGGTGCCTCGATGTCGATATCGGCATAACGCCTGCGACAAACATGCTTCCGATCAAACGATTAAAACTGGCCGAGGGTGAGGCGCGGGAAATCTCCGCGGCCTATGTCCCGCTTCCAAGCCAGATAGAGGGCGATTTTCTGCCACGTAGTGCGCCACAGCGTTACACCTGTCTGATCCCGGATCGTCGTTACCGCTATGAGGGGCTGTTTCGCAATTTCTCAGCAGAGCTTGAGATCGATGATATGGGGCTTGTGATCGATTACCCAGATACCTTCCGCCGGGTGTGATATCGCATAAAACGGGCAATCGGACTTTGCCGGACCCCGAAATGTTCCCTTAAAAATCAAAAAAAGATTTCCCGATTCCCCTTGTGAAAAGGGGGGCATTTGCCCTATATAGGGGCTGTCGGGGCAACCCGACTACGGCGCTAAACTGCGTGACAGAATAGGCTTTACGGACCCGGGGGCGGTACCCGGCGGCTCCACCAAATTTATCGGTTGTCCGACTCAGACAATCTTCGTGGGGCCGAAATAGGATCGACGTGAGCAGTAAAAGTCAATGTGGGCGCTCGGCATGGTACCACCGCATCGGGCCAATGTTTGTAAATGCAAACGACAACAATGCTCCGGTTGCTGTTGCCGCCTAAGCGGTACTAGCACCAAAGCGAAATTCCGGTTGCCGGGAGCGGTAATTTGGTGGGGGACGGGGCACCTAGCAACAGAACGCCCCACTCTTGTATTTCTTTCCCGCTTCGTTATGAATAGAGTGATTATCAAACACGCCAAGATGTAATTGGCGTGCAGAGATGCTATATGACAATGACGGGACGCGCTGGACATTGCCGGTGGTTCCGCCAGATACAGGATTACTGATGCAAGAACCGGAAGAATTCCGCTACGATCTTATGGTCGACCAGGCGCTGCGCGGTGTGGTGAAAGATATCCTCGCGCGTGTGGCCGAAGAGGGCCTTTTCGGAGAGCATCACTATTACATCACGTTCCAGACCAACCATCCCGGTGTGGCCCTGCCTGAAAGTCAGCGCAAGGCGCATCCAGACAACATCACGGTTGTCTTGCAACACCGGTTCTGGGATCTGAAATCCGAAGATGATCACTTCTCGGTCGGAATGAGCTTTGATGGCATGCCAACCACGGTTGTCGTGCCCTATGACGCGATGCTGGCCTTTGTCGATCCGTCCGCGAACTTCATGCTGACATTCAGTGTCGAAGAAGAAATGGATGACGCAGATTTCGACTATGATGAAGATGATGATCTTGATGCCGATCTGATTGAGGGCGAAGACGGTGCGCCGACGCTCGTGACCGAGCCATCCAAATCGCGCAAAAAACCCAAGCCGGATGCAAATGAAACCGGCGAGGTCATCGCACTTGATGCGTTCCGCAAGAAATAGAAGATTTACAGGGCGGGCTTGATCCGCCCTTTTTCTTTGCCTAAACCCCGTTGATGTTTCCCGCGTCCGGGGCAGGGCGTATTACGCTAATGTATCGTGGCAATTTGATCCATTTGGCGCTAAAACCAGCCACACAAAGAACAAACCCACCTTGTTTTTGAGAGAGACGAGAACCTTCCGATGAGTGATTTTGTCTATAAACCCATGTTTGAGCAGGGGAAGGACACCACCCCTTACCGCAAGATCGGGGACGAGGGTGTTTCGACCGTTGACGTCAATGGCGAGACCTATTTGAAAGTCGAACCCGAGGCGATCGAGAAACTGACCCTTCAGGCTTTCTTTGATTGCTCGCACCTTTTGCGTCCGGGGCATCTCGAACAGTTGCGCAAAATCCTTGATGACGAAGAAGCCACCCCGAATGACAAGTTCGTGGCGATGGATCTTTTGAAAAACGCCTCCATCGCATCGGGCGGCGTTTTGCCGATGTGTCAGGATACCGGTACGGCCATCGTCATGGGCAAACGCGGTGGCAAAGTCATCACCGATGGTTCCGATGAAGAAGCCCTGTCCAAGGGCATCTGGCAGGCCTATCAGAAACACAATCTGCGCTTCTCGCAGGTATCGCCGAAAAATATGTTCGAGGAAAAGAACACCGGCTCGAACCTTCCGGCACAGATTGATCTCTATGCAACCAAGGGCGATGAATACAAATTCATGTTCATGGCCAAGGGGGGCGGGTCTGCCAACAAGACCTTCCTGTTCCAGCAAACCAAGGCACTTCTGAACCCCGAAAGCCTGCGCAAGTTTCTCGATGAAAAAATCCGCACGCTCGGCACCTCTGCCTGCCCACCATACCATCTGGCGGTCGTTATTGGCGGTACTTCGGCGGAAGCGTGCCTTAAGACCGTGAAAATGGCGTCAGCCCGTTATTACGATAACCTTCCGACCGAAGGTGGCGATCATGGTCAGGCCTATCGCGATCTGGAATGGGAACAGAAGATCCTTGAAATGACCCGCGAAATGGGCATCGGCGCGCAGTTCGGCGGCAAGTATTTCTGCCACGACGTGCGTGTGATCCGTCTGCCGCGTCATGGCGCAAGCTGCCCGGTTGGTCTGGGTGTGTCGTGCTCTGCCGACCGTCAGATTCTGGGTAAAATCACCAAGGACGGTATCTTTATCGAGGATCTTGAACATGATCCGGCGAAGTATCTTCCGCAGGTTACCGACGAACATCTTGATGACGAAGTGGTCAAGGTTGACCTGAACCGTCCGATGGATGAAATCCGCAAGCAGCTGTCGCAATATCCGGTCAAGACCCGTCTGTCGCTGACCGGGACCGTGATCGTGGCCCGTGACATCGCGCATGCCAAAATCAAGGAACGCCTTGATGCCGGAGAAGAGATGCCGGAATACTTGAAAAACCATCCGGTTTATTATGCGGGTCCGGCGAAAACGCCGGAAGGCATGCCTTCGGGTTCATTCGGTCCGACCACGGCTGGGCGCATGGATGCCTATGTCGAACAGTTCCAGGCCGCTGGCGGCTCGTTCGTGATGCTGGCCAAGGGTAACCGGTCAAAGGCGGTCAAGGATGCCTGTGCCAAGTATGGCGGGTTCTATCTTGGCTCCATCGGTGGTCCGGCAGCGCGTCTGGCGCAGGATTGCATCAAGAAAGTCGATGTTCACGAATATCCGGAACTTGGCATGGAAGCCGTCTGGAAGATCGAAGTCGAAGACTTCCCGGCCTTCATCGTCATTGATGACAAGGGCAACGATTTCTTCGCCGAATTCGGTATCTGATCAGAAATCAGTTCTCTGATTATCCAAAACGGCGCAGGGGAAACCTTGCGCCGTTTTTGCTTTGCATGGCTGACCCCAGGTCAAAGGGGTTGCTGCGGTGCGCAAGAAATGCTCTGATTTGGGCAAAATCAACCCCTTACTGGATAACCTGTCATGTCTGAAACTTCCGCGCTCTCTGCCACCGGTGCGACGGAAAGCCGACTGGTTGGTGTGACCGCCGCACTTACGACGGTTTGCATCTGGGCCGGTTGGCTGATTGCCACCCGCTATGCCATGACTTCAAGCTTTACCGCTGTTGATATTGGCCTGATGCGCTTTGTTGTGCCTTTTGTCCTGCTTGCCCCGATCTGGATTAGAAAAGGCATCTGGCCCAAGGGCCTTTCCGTGACCAACGGGCTTTTGATGATCGTTGGTTCCGGCGCGTTTTACACCCTGATGGTTGCAAGTGCCCTTGAGTTTGTCCCGGCAAGTCATGTTGGCATTCTTTTGCCCGGTGTGATGGCCGTGTGGGCGGTTCTGATTGCCATGCTTTTGTTTGGTGAACGTCCGGGCAAGGTCCGCATCGTTGGCTATGCCGCCGTGGTGATTGGTGTGGCTTCGCTTGTGGCGCTCAAACCGGCCGGTGTGATCAGTGATGACATGCTGATGGGCTATGGGCTTGTATCGGCCGGGGCCTTTATGTGGGCGTGCTACACCCATGCGATGCGTCAAAGCGGCCTTGGCGCGCTCGAAGCCGCATCGTTTGTCGGCTTCTGGTCGTTTGTCGTGATGGCAATCATTGCGCTGTTTACCGGCACCACGATTGGCGATGCGCCGGCTGGCGACATCATGATGTTGCTCACAGCGCAGGGTTTGCTGGCCGGATGTGTTGCCGTAATTACCTATGGCCTTGCCGTGCGCCATATCGGATCGACCGGGGCATCGGCCTTCGGCGCGATGACCCCGGCCCTGACCGCACTTGGCGGTGTGATCCTGTTGGGCGAACCGGGTAATCTGGCGCTGGTTTTGGCAGTGGTTCTGGTGATCCTTGGCGTGATGACGGCGTCTGGTGTGTTTCGTCGCGTACGGATTTAGGCCCGATACATTTTATTGCCCGGCGTTCTGACCTGTTAAATGGGCGGTGCGCCGGGCGACCAGCCGTGCCAGTGGCGGACCAAAGGCCAGTACCATGAAAAAGCGTGTTGCCTGCAGCACGAGGATGAAGGACAGGTCGACATTCGTGCTGGCCGCGATAATGGCAACGGAATCAAGGCCGCCCGGACTGGTGGCGAGATAGGCGGTCAGTGGATCAATATCCATGAAATACACCAAAAGCCCCGAAATCCCCGCACAGAATCCGATCAGTACAAAGATCGATAACAGAATTTTGGGAAGTGCGTGTGCTGCATGGCGCAGGACCGGCGGGGTGAATTTCAAACCGATTACCCAGCCGATCATGGCGTAGGTCAGGCCGAGAAACCATTCCGGCAGGACGACATCGAAAAAACCGCTGACATGCAGGATCATGGTAACAATGATCGGCACCAGAAGCGGTCCGGATGGCAAACGTACCTTTTGACCGACAAAACAGCAGGCAACCACCAGACAGAGTGTCAGGGCAAAGCCGGCCGGGTCAAAAGCCGGGAACCAGTCATGGGGGCCCATGGCAGCCAGCGTTTCCGGATCAACCCAGAAATTGGCGACACTGGACGCAACACCGACAACGATCACCACGCGTACATACTGCATGAAGGCGACAAGCCTTGCATCGGCGCCAAAGGCGTCTGCCATGATGACCATGGCCGATGCCGCACCGGGCGTCGATCCCCAGATGCCTGCGGTTCCGGGCAGGACCTGTTTGACGCACAGGATCCAGCCCAAAAAGCTGCTGGCAAGCAAAGTGATGCCGGTAACGCCAAGGATCATCGGCCAGTCGGTGGCAAAGGATGTCAAAATCCCGATGGTCATCGAACCGCCGATCATTACGCCCAAAACCGATTGTGCGCCAAGATACAGTTGCTTGGGGGCGGCAATGGTTGCGCCGTTGGTACCCATCAGAATGCCGATGATCATCGGACCTACCAGAAGGGAGGCAGGCACTTGCCAATGATGGAGCAGAACCGAAAATACGACGGAGGTGGAAATCAGCAATAACCACTGAACCGGTTTCGGCAGACGGCCAAGCCGTTCTTTGGGGGGAGTTATGATCGGTGACGTTGGTTCGGATGACACGATGCGGCCTTTGTCATGGATGGAAGGCATCTGATCGCGGGTGGCGCGATGTGATGGCGTGCTGGCGCCTGTGGGGGGCGTCAAGGTGGGGATCACAATTATAGCCAGCTTGTGCGATGGATGCGAGTATTTGCGTGATCCCGCCGGATGAAGGCCATGTCGGACTTGGAGAATATCGCCAGGTTCTGTATGACGTTAAGCAATATGCGGCAGTCAGTAGGGAACCTGTTTTGAGCACCGATCCGATCCATTTTCAGTTTGATGGCGATGAAAACGCTGCCCGAACGATTGTTCTGGCCCATGGGGCAGGGGCCGCTATGGATAGCCCGTTCATGAACGAAATGGCGGGTGAGCTGGCCAAGGCGGGTTTTCGCGTTGCACGCTTTGAGTTCCCCTATATGGCCAAACGCCGGACTGATGGCAAAAAGCGCGGGCCGGATCGGGCACCGGTTTTGATCGACTATTACGGTGAAGTTGTTCGCGCAGTTGGCGGTCCAGAGAAGTTGATCATCGGCGGAAAGTCCATGGGCGGACGGATCGCCAGCATGGTGGCAGACGATCTTGGTGTGACCGGACTTGTGTGCCTTGGCTATCCGTTCCATCCACCGGGCAAGCCTGAAAACCTGCGCACAGAACATCTTAAAACCCTGAAAACGCCGAGTCTGATCTGTCATGGCACGCGCGATCCGTTTGGCAGTCAGGATGAGATTGCGGGTTACGGGCTTTCGGATCGTATTGCGCTTCACTGGGTTGAAGACGGCGAACATGACTTCAAACCGCGCAAAAGTTCCGGACGTACCCAAAGCCAGAACATCGCCGATGCCGCGACGGCGATATCCCGGTTTGCAAAAATGCTCGGTTAGAGGGAACGGCCCGCCACTTGGCAGGCCGTTGGCAGAAGGTTTGCGGGGCTTGGTGCGCGAGGGAGGTCAGGCAAGCACGCCTTCGCCGGTTTCCTTGAACTGCTGGGCATATTCCGGGGAAAGTTCGGCGGTGGCACTTGCGATGTCGATGCGCACGCCATTGGGGTCAAGAAGGGCAAAATGGCGCTGGCCCCATGGTTCATCGCGAAGATCAAGGGCGAATTCAAACCCGGCTTCACGCAATTCATTTGCCGCATCGCGGGCTTCTTCGACTTCCAGCGTAAGAACCGTTCCTTCGCCGATGGTGGCCGCCTGGAACATAGGCGGCTGGGTTTCGTGACCTTGCTTCATCAGACCAAGCTGAACAGATGGTGCGGACGGCCAGACAAGCTGGCAATACCAGCCACCGTCAAAGACCGGTGTGAAGCCGAGCTTTTTGTAAAAGGCGCGGCTTTGGGTGAATTTTTCGGTGATGATGATCTGATAGGCGTTGGTAACTTTCATCGTCATGCTCCTGACGTTGGGGGTAAATCCTGTCCCGATTTGTCAATGGTTGCACATCCCTCCTGACAGGAGCCTGTCAGGAGCGGTATGATAATTTTTGGGGCAGGATGACAAAGGAGTGATCATGAGACGGGCTGACCGATTATTTCGCCTTGTTCAAATCTTGCGCCGCCGCAAACTGTGCCGCGCATGCGACCTGGCCGAGGAACTTGAAGTTTCCGAACGGACCATCTACCGCGACATTCGCGACCTTGCCGCATCGGGTGTTCCGGTCGAGGGGGAGGCAGGCGTTGGCTATATCCTGCGCGATGGGTATGACTTGCCGCCGCTTATGTTTGATGCCGACGAGATCGAGGCGCTTGTTGTTGCGGCCCGTATGGTTCAAAGCTGGACTGATCCGCAGATGGCGCGTGCCGCCGGTGATGCCCTGACCAAGATCGAGGCGGTGCTGCCCGAAAAAATCCGCGGTCTGGTTGGTGGTGTTCCGATTGCGATTGCTGAAATCGCGCAGGAACCGATTGCCATTTCGATGCCGGACCTCAGGCGGGCCATCCGCGAACGGTTTCTGATCGATATCGACTATACCGATGCGAAGGGTGACAATACCCGTCGCCGGGTTTGGCCACTTGGCATGTTGTTTTTTGGCAGTACGTGGCTTCTGGCCAGTTGGTGCGAATTGCGCGAGGCCTTTCGCGTTTTTCGGGCCGACCGGATTGCCCATATGGAGATATCGACATCGCGCTTTCGCCCGGTTCCGGGGCGGTCATTGCGTGATTATCTGATTTCCGAAGGTGTTGAAGGCGAGATCCTTAATGGCATCGGTCGATAGCGAATTCGTTCTGCTGGTGTCAGAGCTTCTGGCACCTTTGGGACATATCAGGCCCAGACGGATGTTTGGCGCCGTCGGGCTTTATTGTGACGGCGCCTTCTTTGCGATCATTTCCGAAGATGTCCTGTATCTCAAAGGAGACGCGCAGACCAAGGACCGCTTTGACGCGATGGGGATGCAGCCATTTGCCGTACCGTCGGGAAGGCCGGTGACCCTGTCTTATTTTGAAGTGCCCGGTGAATGGCTTGATAACGAAGAACAAATTCTTGAATTTGCCACGTTGGCGCTTGGGGCTGCGCGCCGTTCACAGGCACAAAAGGGCCGAACTGCCAAGACGTAACCAGGCCTTGGCCAAAGCAAACAGATCCCGGGATATTCGGGGCAGGGGTATTTAGACGCCGCTTGCAATCAGTGATGTTCGGTCGCACTTTTCCTGTATAGTATTTTTTCGGGATAAAGAACGCGTTAGGTCTGGGACAAGTGGCAGCCGGTAGTTTCTGGCAAGGTTTTGCCGACACGTTAAAAATTCGGACAGACAAGCCGGAACTGTTGCGCGCACAGGTTGGTGCGCTTTCGCGTCAGATACCTGTCCTTTATATGCTGCTGCTGGCCAACGCAGTCGCCCTTGCCTATACCCATTACGGAACAGCACCCGACTGGATGACAGTCCATGCTGTGATTGTTCTCGGTGTGATTTGTATTTTTCGTGCGGTTGCCTGGAACCGCGCCCGCGTTGATGTTGGTGACATTGATGTCTGTATCAAACATCTGAAGCGCATCAGGGTGCTGGCGGTGGTGATATCCGTCCTGTTCACCCTTTGGGCGATCACGATGTTTGATTATGGCGACGCCTATCAGCGCGGCCACGTTGCCTATTTCATATCGATCACGGTTGTTGGCTGTATTTTCTGTCTGGTGAATTTCCCGCCCGCGGCATTGCTGGTTGTTGCGATTGTGCTGGGCACCTTCGTGTTCTTCTTCGGTACCAGCGGCAACGAAGTTTATGTCGCGATCGCGGTCAATATGGCGCTTGTGTCGTTGATGATCATTCAGATCATCCGGAGCTTCTATGCCAATTTTTCTGGCCTGATCCAGACCCAGAACGACCTTGAAGCACAGCACCAGACGATGATCGAACTGTCACGCCAGAACGAGGCATTGGCGCTGATTGATCCGTTGACCGGTTTATCCAACCGTCGGGCCTTTTTTTCAGTGCTGGAAGATACGGTGAATGCCGCCGCCGAGAATGAAACATTCGCGGTGGCGATGATTGATCTGGACGGTTTCAAACCGGTCAATGACGTGCACGGGCATCCGTCGGGCGATGAACTGTTGCAGCAGGCGGGCAGGCGGCTTCGCAAAGTCCTTGGCCCGGACACGCTTCTCGCGCGTTTGGGCGGGGATGAGTTCGGATTGTTGCTTAAGGGCTATGAAGATGCACTCGAACTGATTGCCCTGGGCAAGGAGCTTTGTGATGCGCTCAATCGACCGTTTGTCCTAAATGGTGTGACCGTGCAGGTTTCGGCATCACTGGGGTTTGCGACCTATCCCACAGTAGCGCGCAGCCCGAACGGCCTGTTCGAACGTGCTGACTTTGCGCTTTACCATGCGAAAAAGAATGCACGCGGCGAGGCGGTTTTGTTTGCCGCCCACCACGAAACACTGATCCGCCATGACTCCCAGATCGAACAGGCGCTGCGCAAGGCGGATTTATCGACCGAGCTCAGCCTGCATTACCAACCGGTATTTGACATTCGATCCGGGCAGGTAAGCTCGCTTGAAGCGCTTGCGCGTTGGGAAAGTGCCCAGATGGGCGCGGTTTCGCCAGGCACGTTCTTTCCGGTGGCAGAAAAGACCGGCCAGGTCGGCTTTCTGACACGTGTTCTGTTCGAAAAGCTGATGGTTGATATGCAGGACTGGCCGAAAAACCTGCCCGTATCGTTTAACCTCTCAGCGCGTGATATTGTTCTTTCCGATACGGTCGAGTGGCTGATCGACGAGATCAAAAAGCATCGCATCGACCCGGGAAGATTGACCTTTGAGGTCACTGAAACGGCGTTCTTGCGTGATTTTGAAGCCGCCCGGACCAGCATCCGGTATCTGCGCGATCAAGGGGCGCGCATCGCGCTTGATGATTTCGGCATCGGTTATTCCAGCCTGCGCTATGTCCACGAACTTGAATTTGATGTGCTCAAGGTTGATCGCAGCTTTGTCGCCCCGCTGTCACACAATGAACGCAGCCGCCGTATCGTCAAGACGGTGATTGATATGTGCCAGAACCTTGGCATCGATTGCGTGCTGGAAGGGATCGAAAACGACAGCCAGCGCGATGTGATCATCAAGTTGGGTGGTCGGCTGATGCAGGGGTATTTCTTTGCCCGCCCGGTTCGCGAAGTCAAACTTGATGCGTTGGCCGAAGGTGTTGGCAAGTGACGTCGGGCCAAGTGCCGAAAACCTCGGCCCTTGGATGCGATAAGCTGCGACTCGGTTAATCTTCCTGCAACCAGATGGCGCTACTCTGTCAAAAGCGGGAACGGTATTTTGTGAAATGGCACAACCACCGGTTCCGATTTTTGGCGGGAACGAGGCCGTTGACCATGTCGTCGCAGACAGAGATTTTGCAAACATCCGCAATGGCGATTACGGGCGATATCGAGCTCGCCCCGGAAATCCGCACCCGTCTGCGCGGTCTGATCGACAGTCTTCCCGACCAGCCCGCCCGCCTTCGTGTGCTGGGCCACGTTTTGCTTGATCTTGGTCTATGTGATCTTGCGCTGAATGCGTTTGGCCGGGCGTTGCTGATTGATGATCTTGATGGGGCGACCCATCTGGGCCTGACAAGGGTTTATATCCAGACCGGCCGCCGTGATCTTGGGCTTGAACATCTTGAAATCGCCATCAGCCTGCGTCCCGATGCGCGGGAGTTGCGCGTACTTGCCGCTGATTTGCTGGGATGCCGGGACAAAATGCGCGCACTTGATCAGCTTGGTGCTGTTCTTGCCGCAGAACCCGATCATGCCGGCGCGCGCAAGGGGCTTGCCAACCTGATACGCACCGTGGTCGCAAGCCGTATGCATGCCGTTTCGCATGATGAGTGCGAGACCCGACCGCAACCGACATTTGACCATGCACAGGTCATTTGGGGTGATGTCGAGCCGTTTGGTGACCTGATCCAGTCCACCATCGGTCGTGGGTGCCGCGTTTCCTGATCCGGCAGGTGGCTAGCCGGCAGACGGGATACTGGCTGCTTGCAGGGAAACGATCGTGAAATCATCATCAAGCTTTGCCGGTGCACGGTCCATGAACTGATCGGCAATCTGTGCGGCAAGGTCAATGTTACGACCCCCTTCCAGAACGGTGTCTTGCAACATCTTGAGCAAGCCTGCCTCACAGAGAAACTGACCATTGTCCAAGGTTGTTTCGATCAGTGCGTCGCTGTAAAGCAGCAGGAAGCTGTCCTTGTCGAACGGGACTTCGCGGGTTTCATAGCGGGCGTCCCTGATAACACCAAGTGGCACCCCCGAACCATCAAGATAGCGTGCCTCGCCAGTCGCAGTGTTGCCCAGAACAGGTGACGTGCAGGCGGCACTGGCATAGGCGAACGTGTTGTTCTGTCGATCAATGATGCCATACAGCATTGTCGCATATTGTCCGACCGGCAAAAGCCCCTTGAGATGACGATTAAGCCGCTGCAAATACACATCCGGCGTCTGATCGTCGACTTGTTCGGACCATATCAGGGAATGCAGGCGGAAGGTGTTGAGTGCCGCACCAAGCCCGTGACCCGCGAAATCAACGATGTAAACGCCAAGCCGATGGGCATCAATCGGTACTAACCCCCACATGTCGCCACCGAGCTCCGAGGACATCTGGAATGTCGCACTGATCCGCATGCCGTAATCCATGCCGACCCCACGATAGTGTTCCGGTGTCGGGTTCAGGTTTTCCTGCATGTTGCGCGCAAGTTCCAGTTCCGACTGGGTGCGTGCCTGATAGGCCTGAAGTTGCTGCACCAAAAGCCGGTTTTCGAGATGGATCTTGGTGCGGGCGATCAGCTCTGCCTTGTTGAGCGGTTTGAGGATAAGGTCCGTTGCCCCGTCATCGAAAATACGCGTGCGTCCTTCGTTCTCTTCAAGCGCTGTTTGGGCGATGATCGGTGTTTTCGCAAAGGCAGGATCAGCACGGACGGCCTTGCATACGGCATAACCGTCCAGTTTCGGCATGATGATATCAAGAATGATCAGATCGGGATTATGCGCCTTGATCTGGGCAATTGCATCTTCGCCATCCTTGGCAAAAACCAGATTGGTAAACCCGTCAGCCCGAAGATAGGACGCAATGATTTCACGCGACAAAAGGGTATCGTCGGCAATCAGGATGGTTGCGTTCTGCGCAATACGCAGTGCATCGGGCGACGTCGTCAGGCGCGTTTCAAGATCATTGAGGAACGCTGTGTCGCCTAACGCCGTCGTGCTTTGACTGTCATCAAAAGTCAGTTCGATCGTGCGGCCATCCCGCAGGAAATTCACAGAGTAGCAGAGGCTTCTGATCAGGGGGAGGCCGCGGCCAAAGGTCGTGTCCTTACGCGAAATCGGGGCGGTTGCGTTTGCGTCAGGCGGTGAAAATCCGTTGCCCTGATCATTGATGGTAATCACGACTTGGCCATTTTTGCGCCGACGTGCTGTCAGGATAATTGCACGGGCGCCATGATGGCCGGATGCAAGGCGGTGTTCGGTTTCTTCGCCGAGCTCCTTGAAGCGATCCATCGACAGATGGCCACCGGTTGCAAGTTCCAGATTGCCATGTATGAGCGAGTTGGCGAATGCTTCCTGCACGGCCATTTCAACCGAGGAGGCGACGCCATCACCAATCAGGCCGCGATGCCGAAGGCTGGTCACAAATTTGCGCGCCACCGGTAAATGATAGGCGCTGCGTGTTGAAAGACAGACCAGCAGGTCATGTTTTGGCAGTGATTTCTTACCGACCAGCGGTGCCAAGTCGCCAAGGTCGAGTTCGGGGAAACATTCAACAAAGGTGTCGCAGTTCAGACGGATCAGGCTGCCAAGCCAGTCGCGACCGACCTGTGATGGCAAGATACAAAATGAAAAACGCCGTTGGCTGGAAAAATCCTCGGGCGATTGCCCTGATATGTATTTGGCTGCAGCTTCGGTCGCGTCCCACAGGTTATTGTCGGTGACAAGCTTTGACAGGTCTTCTTGCGCGACGGTTTGCGGCACGGCAACCAAGTACTTTGCACGTGAGTCTCGGCCAACGGGCATTGATTAGTTTTCCAGCTGGAACAAGGTATCAAAGCGGGCAACTTCAAGCATACGCTTGACCTGTCCCTGTGCGCCACGCAGGATGACGTTTGTGTTGGATTTTTCGCCCTCGTCGCGTGCAAGCAGCAACATGCCAAGACCGGCAGAGTCAATGAAATCGACACCGGAAATGTCCAGAACAAGCGTGGACGAGCCATGTCCGCGAACTTCTTCGATCAGTTTGCGAAAGCTCGAATGATCGCCGAATGTGAAGCGGCCGGTCACTTCGACTGTGGTTGTTCCATTGGCGAAATCTGTCTTGTAATTCAAGTCTGGACTCTCCTTGAAGCGTTTGGCCAGTGGCGGAAACCCGGCCAAGACTATGCTTTTCTTAACGTTAATCTGATTGTGTATGGTTTGGGTAGTGACTGCAATACATGTTAGTAGTTGTGAGATGAGCAACACTATCGGTATGCTGACCTACATTGGTATATCGGGATACGAACAAGAAAATGCCAGAGCAGGCACGCATTGTAATTGTGGAAGATACGCTGTCGCTGGCGCGCGTGTATCAGGATTACTTGCGTGCCGACGGTCATGTTGTTGATCACGTCGTCAGTGGCACAAACGCCATAGAACGTTTGCGCCATGATCCGCCGGATGTCCTTGTTCTGGATCTTATTTTGCCCGATATGGACGGGCGCGAGGTTCTTCGCGCTGCCGCGCAAATCGCACCGGATTGCAAAATTGTTGTCATCACGGCCCACGGATCGATCAATGTCGCGGTCGAGGCGATGCGCGAAGGGGCATGGGATTTCCTGTTAAAACCCTTCACCGCAGACAAGTTACGCGACACCGTGACAAAGGCGATCAAAGGTGCACCCGCCCTTCAGACTGCACCGGATATTGATCTGGAAAGTCCCGATGCCGACGAGATGTATTTCGACATCATCGGCGGGTCGGAAAACATGCGTGATATCTATCGCATTATCGAAAATGCCGCCCCCAGCCGTGCGACTGTCTTTATCACCGGTGAGTCCGGTACCGGTAAGGAACTTGCCGCCGAGGCAATCCATCGTCGTTCGGAACGGGCAAAGGATCCGTTTATTCCGCTGAACTGTGGTGCCATTCCCAAAGACCTTATGGAAAGCGAGATTTTCGGTCACGTCAAAGGGGCGTTTACCGGTGCTGTTTCCGACCGCGAAGGGGCAGCACATCGTGCGGATGGCGGCACGCTGTTTCTGGATGAAATTTGCGAAATGGATCTGGATCTGCAGACCAAGCTTCTGCGCTTTATCCAGACCGGGTCATTCCAGAAAGTCGGCGGCAGTTCTATCGAAAAGGTTGATGTGCGCTTTGTCTGTGCGACCAACCGCGATCCACTTGAAGAAGTGCGTTCCGGTCGGTTCCGCGAAGATCTTTATTACCGTTTGCACGTTATTCCGCTGCATATGCCGCCCCTGCGTGATCGCGATAACGATATCCTGCAAATTGCCAATTTCTATCTGCAACGCTTCACGCGCGAGGAAGGCCGCGATTTCGAACGTTTCAGTCCGGAAGTTTCCGCCCTGTTTGCTCGGTATTCCTGGCCGGGTAATATTCGCCAGTTGCAAAATATCATCCGCAACATTGTTGTGCTCAATAACGGGACCGAGGTGGCGCTTTCAATGGTTCCTAGGCCGGTCAATAGCGGCACTGACGGTGACCAGTTCGGGTCAGGGACGATTGAAGCCCCGCCACCCCATCCGGTCGTCTCAAACGAGCCGGGCGGTCCCGGACGTCATTGGGCCGGTGACCCGGAGGCACTGGCCTTTCTTGCCGGTGCCCGGCAAATGCGAAAGGTCGTCGAAAACCATAATTCCGGGCGCAGCAACCAACTGCTTGGTACTGGTGCGGGCAACTTTGGTGGCGAAGATCAAACCGCATTGTCGCCATCCGGTTCCGGAAGGCTGGGATTTGGCGAGATCAAGCCACTTTGGCAGGTCGAAAAACAGGCAATCGAAGAGGCGATCGAGCGTTGTGGCGGATCCATCCCGCGTGCAGCCGATGCCCTGGGGGTTAGCCCATCAACAATCTATCGTAAAAAGCAATCCTGGGAAGAAAGCGGCCTTTAGGTCATTTTAGCGGTTTGCGTTGTGCCAATCTGCCATCGCGTCTTCAAGGCGTTTCCAGTCTGCATCGGTTCCGGGCAGGCCAAACCGAACTTTGTTTGCATCATGATCAAATAGCCGGACCAGAATGCCCCGGTGTCCAAGGTGATCTGCCAAGGCAACGCAATCCTCGCCGTCGTAGTAGCGGAAAAGATCGGTGCCGCCAGATAGAACCAGTCTGCTGTTCTTGGTGATGAGATCATCAAGCCGCACTGCGTCTTCCGTCAGACGTGTTCGGCTTTGCTGCTGCCAGTGCGTATCGGAAAAAGCTTGGGCGCCAACGACCATGGTCGGACCGGGAATGGCCCATGGGCCAACGCGGCTTTCAAGATCATTTGCAAGGTTGCGATCCATGACGGCACAGCCAAGCCGCGCCCCGGCAAGGCCAAAAAACTTGCCAAATGAACGCAACACAATGGTGTTTTGCAATTGATCAATGCGCGAACAAACCGATTGGTCCGGTTGGCAATCCATAAAGGCCTCATCGACCACAAGCCAGCAATTGCGCGCATCTGCAAGTTTGCCCAGCCTGAAGATATCGTCAGGGGAAAACATGGCCCCGTCCGGATTGTTGGGATTGACCAGGATAACGACTGTTCCCGTTTCGGCAGTGCTTAGAATATCCGTGGCCTTGGCAATCCTGTCAGCCGGATCGGTTTGGTGGGGTTGGCAGTGGTACCCTGCACGTCGCCAGCACCGTTCATGTTCGCCGTATGTCGGGCCCATGACATGGACGTTTCTAGTCGCCTGATCTGCCATCCGGTCTTTCAGCCAGAACGGGATCATCTGGATCAGGGCCTGTGTTCCCGGCGCGCAAACAACATGATCCGCCGTCGGCAGGTTGTAATAGCGCTTGGCTGCCGCTTTCAGGCCATCAAGCTCCGAGGTGAGTGGCAGGCGTTGCCAGTGTGCGTTTTCAATATTCGGAACCGGGTAGGCTATTGGATTGATACCGGTAGATAAATCCAACCAGTCGCTTGTTGGGATGCCATATCGGCTTGCCGCACGATCAACTGCGCCACCGTGATTGATCGGCGGTTGTTCTTTTGGCGTGATATGGCTGTTTGTCATGATGGGGCCAGGCCTGATCGAAAGTGAACTGTCTGTGGTTTGGATCAAGTTTCCGCGCTTGCCATTGCGGAAAGTGCTGCGTATCGTCCGGCCATCCTCAATACCGGACATTTTCCCATGATCACAGCCCAAAATGCCACAGACATTCAGGTATGGCAGAAGCTTAACCCGCAACTGTCGATTTCCAACGGTGTAAGTCCGGGCACCGATGTCGCGGAAATTGGTGCCGGTAAAGGTGGTTTTGACGGGGGCGCGCTTTCTGAACGGTTTTGGGATGAGGGATATTTCCTGATCCACGATGTTTTGCCGGCAGGCGAGCTTGAAAAACTTCGTAAAGGGATTGAAGTGCTTGTTGCCAATGGCCTGTCACCCGCGCTGATATACCTTTACGATGAAGCGTGGGATGTGTTTCGTCGTTTACGCCCGCTTCTGACCCACTTTCTGGGCGATCGGATTGCGCTTTTGCCGCACTTCTGGGCGTGGCATGTCGATCCCGATGCTGATGGAAGCGGTTGGCCACCGCATCGCGATTATCAGGGTGAAAGTACGATTGGCGATGAGATGCTGATCAGTCTTTCTCTTTGGGTGCCGTTGAGCAATGCCACGCCTGAAAATGGCTGTATGCATGTTTTGCCCCGCAATTTCGAGAAAGGCTACCCGGCACCGGTTTCAGAGCCGGGGGAGGTTCGTCTTCAAGACATTCGCGCCCTTCCGGCCAAGCCTGGTGCGGTGATGGGCTGGCGACAGGATCTTTATCATTGGGGGGGGCGGGCAAGCCCGTATGCCAGCGAACCGAGGATCAGCCTGTCACTTGAATTTCAGAATGCTGCCTTTGATCCGCTTGCCGATCAATTGTTGGGGCTTGATCATCCTCCGGTGTTTTTGGATCGTCTGGCGTTGATTGCCAAGCAGTTTGAAAAATACCGTCATATGCAATCAATGGATGCCGAAACCCTAAAATGGGCAAATGACGTTGTGGACGCCTGTGCTACGATTAACCATATGCAGTAAAAGCCGGAATGCCCCCGACTTGGCATTGGTTGAGTGGTGTTGTGCAAGACGTGATATTGTCTTGGGCTGCACAGAAAGGTTTGTCGATGGAATTGATTGATAACGCCCGTTTTGAAGAGTTGTGCCAGGCCCTTGGCAAGGATCAGGTATTGCTGTTGGTGAATTTGCTCCCGTCGTCCTACGACGAAGAGCGCGCCCGACTGATCGAAGCTGCAGCTACCAAGGACCCTGATGGTATTAAACGGTCTGGACACGCCATCAAGGGGATGGCCAGAAACATGGCGGCGCCCGAACTTGCAGAAGCTGCATTGGCATTTGAGCGTTTCGAAGGTGATTTCGATCCAGCACTTGATGACAAGATCAAAGAACTCGACGAGATAACACAGCAGACAGTTGACGCCATGCGTGCGTTCCTTGCCACACCATAGCTGTTATCTGTTGCTTCAGTGGTGTGAGTAACCCCAAAGGCAGATCAACCGGATCTGCCTTTTTTCATTATTTTTGCAAGATTACTCAGTTTGTTACGCCGTTTGGCGATGAAAAATGCGTTCAGGGGAATAGAAAATCAGTCAATTCCCCCTACATGAATTCTAGAACGGATTTTCATCCACCAGCACTGTACACAGTGCCAAGACTGCTTGTGACCGTCCCAACATGGAGGCAACAGTGGCGAGCTTTAATAAAATTTCTGGGCAAACAGATCAGGAAACTTCTGCGCAGCGTCTTCACGGCGCGCCAAGTTACGACAAGTGGCGTCGAGATGATCTGTATCATTTGGCCGCGCAAAAAGGCATACAGAACCGGGCGAACATGTCGAACAAGGAGTTGGTCGAAGCGTTGAAGCGTACGCAATCAACCGGCGGCTGATATCGCGTTTATTTTACCTCGATTTTGCAAAGAACCGGTTCCCATCCTGACATCAAGTATGTATACCATCGTATATTATAACTAACCGGTCGGGGTGGAGGGCGCCTGTTGCTTTCGCCACCGTTTGCAACCGTGGCATGGCGTGAGCATGCACGCGTTGCCGGTTTGAAGCGATGTATTATAAATCGAGGTATGCCTAAGTGGGTTGTTTAGTCCGACGCTGTAGCCCGCAGCAAAAAGAGCAAGAACAGAAAATTGGTTTGAAGTCGTGCGCGGTGGTTGTGCTTTTCGTGCTTATGCTTTGGTGCCTGCCTATGGCGGCCACACAAGCGACGGAGCACGACGCCACTGACGTTCCAACACGCGTCGCCTTTATCAATCCGGGGTATGGTGATCGCGGTTTCTGGAAGGATGTGCGCGACACCATGCAGGCGGCTTCAGATCAGTTTGGCTATGAACTGATCGTTTTCGACAGCAACCGCGACAGCAAGATGATGATCGAAAGTGCGCAGAAGGTTTTTGCTCTTGAGCCCGCGCCTGATTACATCATTGCCGTCAACGAACATCAGCAGGGAACGCGCATCGTTCTGGAAGCAGAAGAGCGGGGCATCCCGGTCATCATGTTGCTCAATGACCTGACAAAAGAGCAAAAGAACGCATATGGCTATCCGGGCAGGGACTTTGATCACTGGATATTCTCCCTGACGCCGGACAACGAGCGTGCTGGATACGACATCGCCAAGTCCCTGATCGATAATGCACGTCTTCAAGCCGAAAATCGGCAACCAGCGCCGCTATGCCTGTTATCCATCGCCGGGGACAGCAAGACGCCAGCCTCGCTTCAGCGACTGCAGGGACTTGATCACGCGCTTAGTCGTTTTCCGCTTCTTCGCGAACAGCGCCGTCTGGTGGCAAACTGGTCATACGATGAGGCATATCGTCAGACAGAAAACTGGCTTAGACGGGGCGGGTGCGTCGATGCGGTCTGGGCTGCCAATGATGATATTGCGCTGGGTGCAATTGCGGCTCTGGAGAAAGCAGGGCGGAAACCCGGGAAAGACGTCTTTGTCGGTGGACTGAACTGGTCACCTGCGGGGTTGCGCAACGTCGCAGACGGCAAGATGACCATGACCCACGGGGGGCACTTCTTTGCTGGCGCATGGGTCATGGTATTGCTTCATGATTACATCCATGGCGTTGAATTTCTTTCCCATCATCCCGAAATCTCATTCAGGATGGAGGCGATCACACGCGAAAACATATCTCACTTTGTCGATGTCCTCGGCAGCAGGGATTGGAACAGCTTGGATTTCAAGGATTTTAGTATTGCCAATTCCCCATTCGGCACAGAGTATAACTTTGTGTTACATCCTGGCGATGGCATGCGTGAATAGCAAAAGCCATCATCAGGTAACTCTTTAGAAAGACAAGGTCGAGACGCTTGGCACGAGAACCAGACGAAAAGCATTTTGATGATCTTGCCGGGATGCGATTGGGCAGCACAATTGCGGCTCGTCAGTTAAAATACTCTCTTTTTCTGGCTGTTGCTCTTGGCCTCATCATCGTCGCCATTCGCGGATATCAGGATTATCTCTGGCTCGAAGGTGTCTATCAGCAGAGCAACCAGCGTATCTTTTCCTCCAGTGCGCCTGTCGCAACTGAAGTCATGATCAAGCGCGACCGCGAACTGGCCAATATTATGGTGCGCGGGATGCTCAACAATCGGTCCATTGCACGCGTTATTCTTACCAACGCCGATGACGGTATCTTTTTTGAACTAAAACGACCCGCAGGCGAAATACCAGTCTCGCGCTGGGCCGAGAAGATGTTTGGCGGACTGCAAACCATCACAGTTCCGGTGCGCGACCCCGAACGCAAACCTGTTGCCACCATTGGCGAGATGGTGATTGAGCTTAATCCACAGGTTTATGTGAACGCCTACATGACGCGTCTTTCGTGGTCTTTCCTTGCGACCATGATTTTGGCGGCGGTGATGGCCCTTTGTTTTGCGGCAATGAGTTACTTCGTTTTCTCACGACCCGTGATCCGGCTTGGAAACTATATCGTTAACGCGAACCCGACAGACGATAGTCGCCCGCTTCAGATGCCGCCTGAACATCGTCATGACGACGAGGTTCAGTTGCTTGGTTCGGTGACGGTCGGGCTTTTCGGAATGATCCGCAAGCAAGTCGGGGAATTGCGCAGAGCCCGCGACGAACTGCAGAATGCGAACATCACTTTGGAAGAACGTGTCGCGCAGCGTACAGAAGAACTTAATTCCGCGATGCAAAAGCTTGAAGTGCTTGCGTCAACGGATCCATTGACCGGGTTGCCTAACCGTCGTGCCTTTCTGGGCAGGTTGGAGGACGCTGTTGCCGTCTGGCGGCGCAGGGATACGCCTGTATCCTTCATTCTTCTTGATATCGACCGTTTCAAGGCGCTGAACGATACCTATGGCCATCAGGCTGGTGACGCGGTTCTGGTTGCCTTGGCAGAAACACTTAGAACAACACTGCGCTCCATCGATATTCCGGCGCGTATGGGCGGTGAAGAGTTCGCTGTGTTGCTGCCGGGGGAGGAATTGCAGGGGGCGATGATCCTCGCCGAACGTTTGCGCAAGGACCTGGAGCAGAACAGTGTAGACTACGGCGGCAGCAAACTTTCCTTTACCTCAAGCTTTGGGGTGTCGGGCTTGCCGTCTGCAAAGGGTTTGGCTGAGTTTGATCCGGACGTTGCCGCGCAATTTGATGTTCTGAGGAACTCGGAAAACACCGATATCCCGGGGATATTGTACTCGTTGGCGGATCACGCACTTTATGATGCAAAGGCAACCGGGCGTAACCGATGCAAGCTGGCTGACTTCAGCACGCTTTCGGAATTCAAGGATCAGCTGCCCTCTGACATTTGATTGATCGGATAATTCCGGTGCGACGCCGGATGCATGTGCATCAGGAATGCGTGTCTTTAATTCCGGCCGTCGTCATTACCCTGTCGGGAAATCCGGATGTCGCGGTGGATTGATACGCTCATCAAAAGCCCGAAGCTGACCAGAATGGTCATCATCACCGTGCCGCCATAGGACACAAGCGGCAACGGTACGCCGACCACCGGGATCAGCCCCATTACCATTGCGATGTTGATAAAGACATAAAGGAAGAAGGTCGAGGTCACACCGATGGCGACAAGGCGCCCAAACTGGTTCTGACAGCGCAGTGCTATGACATAGCCATAGGTGATCACCAGCGCATAAAGGCCCAGCAACGCCATGCCGCCGACCAAACCGAATTCTTCGCCCAGCATGGTGAAGATAAAGTCGGTCTGTTTTTCCGGCAGGAAGTTCAGATGGCTTTGTGAACCCAACATGAACCCTTTGCCAAACAGCCCGCCAGATCCAAGCGCGATCTTTGATTGCGTAATGTGATAGCCCGCACCAAGCGGATCATTTTCCGGGTTCAGGAAGGTCAGAACGCGGTTCTTCTGATATTCGCGCAAAAACTGCCAGCCAATCGGAATGGCCGCAAGGGCTGTGCCGAGAACAAGCGCGAACTTCCAGATGCGCACCCCTGCCAGCCAGAAAATCACACCACCCCCGGCAATCAGCAGCAACGTGGTGCCAAGGTCAGGCTGGCGCAAGACAAGGGCAGAGGGCGCAAGAACCATCAAAATCGGCGGGATCAAAAGCGGGATACGACCGACATCTTCGGTCGTCAAACCATGGAAATACCGTGCAAGTGCAAGAACCAAAGAGATTTTCATCAGCTCGGACGGCTGCAACTGGAAGAAACCCAGATTGATCCAGCGCTGCGCGCCCATGCCGATATCGCCCTTGATTTCGACCGCTACCAGTAAAATCAGCGCGACAAAATACGAGAAATAGGCAAGCTTCAGCCAGACGCGTATATCGGTTACCGCGATGATGATCATCAGTGCCGCACCCACGGCAAAACGCATCATCTGGCGTTCGGCCCAGGGTTGCAGTGACCCGTTGGCCGCGGAATAGAGCATGGCAAAGCCGATGCCAGATAGGGCTGCGATCAAAAGAACAAGCGTCCAGTTCAGCAACAACAACCGGCGGCCAATCGGCACATAATCCGGATCTTCACCAATGCGAAATCTGCTTCCTGCCATGGCTTAACCCTCGTCCTGATCGGTGTGGGCCGGATTGCGCCGGAGATTTGCACTATTAGGCTGGTCAGCGGCCGAAATGCCCTGACGCGCGGATTGCAGTTCCTGCGCTTTTAGCAGCAGGTCACGGACAATCGGGCCCGCAACACTTGAACCACCACCACCATGTTCAACCACCACTGAACAGGCATAACGTGGGTTATCGACCGGCGCAAAGGCAACAAACAGGGCATGGTCGCGGTATTTCCACGGCAAGTCATTGTTATCGAGCACCCCGGTTGTCTGGCGTTCGCGCATGGTGATGCGGCGAACCTGACTGGTACCACTTTTACCAGCCATTTCCATGCCCTTGATCGCGATCCGTGCGCCATGGCCTGTGCCACGCAATTCGTTCGTCACACCGTTCATTGCATCACGAATTCGGGCCAGGTTGGCACGACTGACCTGAAGTTCCGGAAATTCTTCGGCCTGGCGGCTGGTAACGCCTTCGGGGGTAACGTTGTCACGCGTCAGGTGTGGGCGCACCGCCTTGCCCGAGGCCAGACGTGCAGTCATCGTGCAAAGTTGCAACGGTGTTGCCAGAACATATCCCTGCCCGATAGAGGCGATAAGTGTTTCACCGCCCTGCCAGCGTTTGCCAAGCTGGATTTCCTTCCAGTCCTTGGTCGGGATCAGGCCGCTACGTTCGTTGGGAAGGTCAATACCAGTATCTTCGCCAAGGCCCAGCTTGTTTGCCATGGCCGCAATGCGGTCGATCCCGATTTTCTGGGAAATTTCGTAGTAATAGACGTCACAGGAATGCTTGATGGAGTCATGCATGTTCATCCAGCCATGACCGCCGCGTTTCCAGCAGTGGAAACGTGCATTCCCAAGATCAAGATGCCCGTTACAGAAGAATTTCTGGTTGGGCGAAATAATGCCTGCTTCCAGTCCGGCAAGTGCGACGCACATTTTGAAAGTCGAACCGGGCGCATAGGTGCCGTTCACAGCCTTGTTGGAAAGCGGTGCATACGGGTTGTTGACCAGACTGTTCCAAAGTTTGTGCGAAATGCCATTGGTAAAGGCGTTCGGGTCATAGGCCGGGTGCGACGACAGGGCGAGCACTTCACCATTATGGATGTCCATAACCACGGCGGCCGCACTTTCCTGATCCGACAGACGCTGATTGGTGTAGCGCTGCAATTCAAGATCAAGCGTCATGACAACCGTGTTGCCACTGTCACCTTCTTCGCGTTCCAGTTCGCGAATAACGCGGCCCAGTGCGTTGACTTCGACCTGACTGGTGCCAGCCGTGCCGCGCAGTGCCAGGTCATAAACCTTTTCAACGCCGCTTTTGCCAATGGTAAAGCCCGGCAATTCCAAAAGCGGATCGCCTGTCAGTTCCTTTTCAGAGACGGCAGCAACATAACCCAGCGTATGGGCAAGGTGTGGTCCTTCGGGATAGTCGCGTGATCGTCCGGCATCAATGATCAGGCCGGGAAGGTCGGGTGCATTGACACCGACGCGTGCGACTTCATCCCATGTCAGGTTATCGCGCACTGTAACAGGAACAAAGGAACGCCGACGGGCTGCATCGCGTTCAACGCGCTCGATCGTGTCGGGGCCAAGTTCGATGATCTGGTCCAGGATTTCAAGCGTGCGGCGGACATCGGGTGTCTGTTCGCGCACGATCATGATGTGATAATTCTGCCGGTTTACCGCAAGCGGCGCACCGAAACGGTCGGTCACCAGTCCACGCGGCGGTGGCAGCAGGCGGTGCGAAATGCGGTTTTCATCGGCCAGCGTCTGATAGCGGTCGCTTTCAAGCACTTGCAGGTAGTACATGCGCGCGGCCAAACCTGTCAGCAATACACCCTTGCCCGCACCCAGCATCAGGGCGCGTCGGGTAAACAGTCTGAACCGGTCTGAGTCACGATGCCACATGGGCGTTGGATACCTGTATTTCGTCAGCAGCCGCAAGGCCGAGTGTTCAATTTCTGGCCCGTTTTATCCCGGTTGAGCGGGGATTAAAACAGCCTTTCCCCATCATAGCTAGTAGCCGTTGCCAAAACATCAATATTGCGCAGTTCATCAATCGCGCATGGCAGCCTAGACATAACGCAAAAGGGTATTTTGTGCGCGCGCCAGAACCCAGGCAACAATCGGGAACAAGGCAGCCGTCAACACATAGCTGATCATGGTGGCCTTGAAGGGCAACAATGCACCGATCAGGGCCGAACTCAGCAGCCACTGAACCAAAAGTGCCGGAATGGCCACCAATGCAAAGCCCCACCACATCACGCTGAACGGCTTGTTGTGGAAAAAGCGCCCCTGACTTGCCGATCCGGTCTGCACCAGTACGAGCACAAGCGAACTGACGCCAAGCGGCAACCCCATCAACAAATCCTGCAACAGGCCAAGCAGGAATGCCGTGACCGCAGTTAACAGGTCAGGGCGGTTAACCGACCAGTAAAACACAGCCATCAGTGCCAGCGCCGGTGAGGCGGTTGATAACAACGGCACGCTAAGCGGCAGAAGATTAATCAGCAGCAGAGCGAAAACACTGAAGGCAGGAAAAAGGCCGCGGGCAATAATGTCCAGTCGATGCCAGACGCCGGGTTTCACTGGGCTTCCCCTGCCGCGTTGGTGGAGGGGGATGTGCCGTCATTGCCGGTCGGGCCTGCGGGAACAATGCCGACGCCATCAGGCAGGTCCGGTGATACTTCTGTAATGTTCTCATCGTTAGACGGTTGGCTTTGGCGAATACGGTCCTCGCTCAGGATGCCCTGAAGGCCGTAATCAGCAACCCGCAGATATTCCAGTTGATGGCGACGAAACATCGGGGCAACGCGAACGGCATTTTCGGAAACCGATGAGACAACCCCGATCGGAATGCCCGGCGGGAAAGCACCACCATGGCCGGATGTCAGAATACGGTCACCCGGTGCCACGGCCGCATCCGCAGTCAGGAAGGTCAAAAGCGGGCGGTTGGTGTTATCACCGGAAAGAAATGCCCGGTCGCGCGAATTTTCCACAACAACCGGCACACGAGAGTTGATATCGGTGATCAAAAGAACACGTGACGCCTGATACCCCGCCTCGGCAACGCGGCCAATCAGGCCTTCGTCCGAAATCACGGCTTGCCCCTTGGCAACGCCGTCGCGAGATCCGGCGGAAATCATCACGCTGTGGGCATAGGCACCGCCCATATCGGCAATTACGCGCGAGGTCACCAGATGCAGGGCAGGCGGGGAGGTGTAGCTTGCCAGATCGCGAAGACGGGCATTCTCATGTGACAGATTGCGTGCGGCTTGCTGCCAGGCCAGCAATTGCTGGTTTTCGCGGCGCAGGCGCTCGTTTTCTTCGTAAAGATGGGCAAGGTTGTAAATCTTGTCGGTCAGCTCGTTGATGCTGGCCGCAGGGCGGGAAATGACGTTCATCACCGGCGATACCAGATCAGCCGACGCGGCGCGAATCCGCTCTATCAAAACGGTATCGGCCTTGCCCAGAAGCATCAGGCCAAAAGCCGATAAAATCAGCAGTATGAAAGCGAAGCGGTGAAGGGCCGTGCGTAACGGCGAAAAGATACGCTGCTGCGGACCACCATGCTGTGCCAATGTATTCCCCGCGAATTCCCAAAAGGTTGTTCTTCATCCCGTGCGGGATATTCAACCATAACGAAATCACCGAGTCGCGTCCAGTAAGGATACGACCCGGTGATGATATTCAAGGCCGCTTTTTTATCAGTATGCTGTGTGCAGGACGTTACGCAGCATCTTTTTCTCTTCCAGCGCGCGACCGGTACCCAGTGCAACGCAGGAAAGCGGATCATCTGCAATCGAAACCGGAAGGCCGGTTGCATGACGCAGAACGTAATCAAGGTTGCCAAGCATCGCGCCGCCACCGGTCAGGACAATACCCTTGTCCACGATGTCAGCAGCAAGTTCCGGCGGGGTCTGTTCGAGCGCGACTTTCACCGCCTCGATGATTGCCGAAACAGGCTCTGCAAGGCTTTCTGCGATCTGACGTTCAGAAATCAGCAGTTCCTTCGGAACGCCGTTCATCAGGTCACGACCGCGGATTTCTACAGTTGCGCCATCACCGTCATCCGGTGCACAGGCAGAACCGATTTCCTTCTTGATGCGTTCGGCGGTGCTTTCGCCGACCAGAAGGTTATGAGTGCGACGGATGTAAGCAATGATCGCTTCATCCATTTTGTCACCACCGACACGTACCGAACGCGCATAGACGATACCGCCCAGCGAGAGAACGGCAACCTCGGTGGTACCACCGCCGATATCGACAACCATGGAGCCGGTCGGTTCCGTCACCGGAAGGCCGGCGCCAATGGCAGCTGCCATCGGCTCGTCAATCAGCCAGACTTTACGCGCGCCAGCACTTTCTGCACTTTCCTGAATGGCGCGGCGCTCAACTGCGGTCGAACCCGACGGTACGCAGATGATGACTTCCGGGCTGGCAAAGTTGCGACGGTTATGGACCTTGCGGATAAAGTGCTTGATCATTTCCTCGGCGATGTGGAATTCCGCAATAACGCCGTCACGCAACGGGCGGATCGCCTGAATATACCCCGGGGTACGACCGAGCATCTGTTTGGCTTCTTCACCAACTGCAAGGACCTGTTTCTTGCCTTTTTCGTCGGTAATGGCCACCACGGATGGTTCGTTCAGAACGATGCCTCGTCCCTTAACGTAAACCAGTGTGTTCGCGGTGCCCAGATCCACCGCCATGTCGGAGGATAAAACCCCAAGAAGCTTGGAAAACATTCCTGCCCTATGCCCCGGTTAAAAGTAAAATCTCAAAAGCGAATGTACCGGCTTTGATAGCGTAAGGAATAAGCCGATGCACGAATAATCTGCTCAGGGGATTGAGGAATAATTAAGGCGCGTAATTTTCCTGAAATAAGGCATCAAAAACATGATCAGTAATATGGTCTTGGCGGAGAAATTCAATTTCGTCCTATATTTTCCGAGATGCCCATTGCAGAAAGGAAATCTGTTACCAGTGAGACTACAAGCGGACCGTTTTCTATTTGCAACGTTTTGCGAGTCGTTTGTTTTTCAATCATTTCGCTGCTTTCAACGACTTTAAACCGAACGGGTTCGCGCCCGTCGTAAAGGTCGCGATCCATACGCCATTCACACCATGCCGGCGGGTTAAACGGATCATTTTTGACAGCCACAAGCAGGCTGGGCACAAAGTTGTCCATTTCCGACATACATTGCGGTCTTAGCCCGACAAGTGCCTTGAATCGGTGTTGGTAGTGTTTGGCATGGCCATCCCGATAAATCGCCAGCTGAGCTGCGCCGGCACCATAGCCATAACCGAAGACGGCAATGTTTTCAGGCGCAATGGATTTTACCCCGGCAAGGTAATCAAGTGCGCTGATGGCATCGAACGCCCAATAGGACAGACCGTGTTTTGGCGTTTGAAGTTCCCCGCCACCACAATAATCCTGCGTCGGATGGGCATCGGGGGGCGATATCAAAAGCACCGCGTATCCGCTTTGTCGCAGGATATTGATCCACGTTTCGGGAAAATGGTTGTCACAGTCGGGCAGGGCGACGACGGCAGGGTAAGGTGGCTTTGCGGTTCCATTGCCCGCAGCCGGTTCGAAATAAACTGCTGGAATACCCGCTTGCAGGCTTTCATCAACGCTAGGGATGGCTTTCCCGGCGGCAATCAGCCGTTGCCTCAAACCGCTCTTGGGGTAGGGCAGTGACGGTACAGTGACAGGCTGACCCGACTGCATTGTCGGCGTTTGCTCGGACGGATGTACGGAGCTTGCAACCGTGCCAACAGACAGGGCCACAGCAATCGTAACAATCAGAGCATATGGAAACGCACGCAGAGCTTTGCTTGGCCTAGCCATGGGCAACTCCATTCACGGGTGCCAAATTCTATCACAGCGTTGGCCGTGCCACCATTCACACATAAAAAAAGGGCGGCAAAGTTGCCGCCCTTTGGATGTAGTCCGATAAACTTTGCTTAGGATGCCATCGCATCCGGTGCGGTTTTCTTGCTTTTTTCGATCAGCTTGTTCACTGCCGTGACATAGGCAAGGCAGGATGCAACCACGGTATCGGTATCGGACGCGTTGCCGACAACTGTGCGATCTTCGCCGTCGAGTTTGACTGTTACCGTGCCCTGGGCGTCGGTGCCCTCGGTCACCGCATGCACCTGATAGAGCTTCAGGCGCCAGTCATGCGGATAGATTTCCTTGATCGCGTTAAACGTCGCATCAATCGGGCCATCGCCGGTGGTTTTGGCCGTGCGGGTTTCGCCGTCGACGGTCAGTTCCAGTTCCGCAGTCTGCGGACCTTTGGAGCCACAAGTAACGGTCAGGCCAACGAACTTGATATGTTCGTTGTCGCGCATGCCGTCATCGACCAGAGCGACGATGTCATCGTCATAGACTTCTTTTTTCTTGTCGGCCAAGTCCTTGAAGCGTGCAAACGCATCTTCAATCGCGTTATCACCCAAATCGGTAAAGCCCAGTTCCTTGAGCTTTTCCTTGAACGCATGACGACCGGAATGCTTGCCCATGACCAGGCTTGATTTGTTCAAGCCTATCGATTCCGGCTTCATGATTTCATAGGTTTCGGAATTCTTCAGGAAGCCGTCCTGATGGATGCCGCTTTCATGGGCAAAGGCATTGGCGCCAACGATGGCCTTGTTCGGCTGTACGACAAAGCCGGAAACAGCGGAAACCAGACGGGATGCGTTCATGATCTTGGTGGTATCAATGCCGGTCGTGAACGGGAAGGCATCATTACGGGTGTTGATCGCCATCACGATTTCTTCGAGTGCCGCGTTACCGGCACGTTCGCCCAGACCGTTGATCGTGCATTCGATCTGACGGGCACCGGCATTGACCGCCGAGATCGAGTTGGCAACCGCCATGCCCAAATCGTTGTGGCAGTGAACCGACAGGATCGCCTTGTCGATGTTCGGCACGCGGTTAAACAGCATGGTCATCAGTTCGGCATATTCGGTCGGCGTGGTGTAGCCAACCGTATCGGGGATGTTGATGGTGGTCGCACCGGCATCAATGGCCGCTTCGACGCAACGGCACAGGAAGTCATGTTCGGTACGCGAACCGTCTTCTGCCGACCATTCAACATCGTCGGTGAACTTGCGCGCCAGCGTCACACTTTCAATCACCTTTTCCAGAACGCGTTCCGGTTCCATCTGCAATTTGTATTTCATATGCAGGGGGCTGGTGGAGATGAAGGTGTGGATACGTTTGTTCTCAGCCGGTTCCAGTGCCTCTGCCGCGCGTTCGATGTCGCCCTTGGCGGCACGTGCCAGCGAACAGATGGTCGGTCCTTTGACCTGCTTGGCGATTTCATGGACGGACTGGAAGTCGCCGTTCGATGCGATGGCAAAGCCTGCTTCGATGACATCAACCTTCAGTTCCGCCAGTGCGTGCGCCACGCGCAGCTTTTCATCAAGCGTCATCGATGCACCAGGGGACTGTTCCCCGTCACGCAGGGTGGTGTCAAAAATGATGACGCGATTGTCGTTTGCACTAGCCATTATCTTGTTTCCTGATCAAACGGGTCTTTGCCCGGTATGTAAATTCTGTCTGGAAGGAGTGCGGGCCGTCTGGCGCGACTTTTTCCCCTGAGCTGCGGTAAATGGATCGACAAGCTATTCGTGTGATCCGGACCGGCATGAGTCGCTCAGGGGCGAGTAAGTCGTAGAGCGCCTAGCTCTGCTAGACCAAGGAGACCGGAAATTAGGTTGAGGGCAGACAGCGCAAGCGCGCGCGAAGCGGTGGCTTCGGCACGGTCGGCATATGCATCAATGTTGCAAATGTCTGCGGTCATCGGTCTTCATCAATTGGCTTTGAATGCCAGCTGTTGCTGGCGACGTCCCCAATTTCGTCGGCGGGCCCCTTCAGGTCAAGTAATTTTTGTACCTTTTGGTCTGTTTTTTGAGTGGAATTTAGCGGCGCCGGGTTTGGCTCGTGCGTTTCTGTTACGATATTCGAGCCATTGTGCTGTTTTGGTACCGTCGATACGGCAACCGAAATGTCATTTCGGCCATACCAAAAAGATACTGGTCGGAATTTGACTAATCGGGTAGTGATTTCGTCCCTGATGACGTCACGCCCCCAATGGTGACGGTCAGGGCGGAGCGCCATCCAAGCCACAGGAACCATTATGCTGAGTTTGTCGTTGATCGGGGCTTTCATCCCCACGGCCTTCTTTGTCTCCATTACGCCGGGTATGTGCATGACACTTGCGCTGACCCTTGGCATGACAATTGGTCTGAAACGCACACTCTGGATGATGGTGGGTGAACTGATCGGTGTGGGCATTGTGGTGGTTGCCTCGGCACTGGGCGTGGCGGCGATCATGCTGCAATATCCGGCCGTGTTCGCGGTGTTTAAGTATATCGGCGGGGCCTATCTGGCGTGGCTTGGCATTCAGTTGTGGCGCTCGCGCGGGCGCATGGCAATTTCCGGCGAAGTCGAAGGTGTCAAGACAGCAACAGCAGCCGGGCTGGCAGCACAGGGCTTTGTTACCGCGATTGCCAACCCCAAGGGCTGGGCCTTTATGATTTCCCTGCTGCCGCCATTTATCAGTTTGCAGCATCCCATCGCGCCACAGCTTTCGGTGCTGGTCGCGATCATTCTGGTCACCGAACTGATCTGCATGACGATGTATGCCACCGGTGGGCGGTCGTTGCGTCGCTTCCTTGAAAAAAGCGGTAACGTGCGCATCCTCAATCGGGTTGCAGGAACATTGATGATCGGCGTTGGCATCTGGTTGGCAAGCAGCTGATCTGGTGGCCGTTCGCGGCGTTTGGTCGTGCTTTGGGCATTATTTCAACGCGTTGACTGAATTTGATGTTTGTTTTGTTGTTTCATCATAACAATATGTAATCAAACAACTGTTTTGAGGATTTCCGACCATGCGCGAGATACGCTGTATCGTTTTCGAGGACGGCGAACTGATCAAGGCAATTCTGGCCCATGGTCGACGCACCGGAAAGGCGCTTCCGCCCGGTCAGATCAGCAGCTTTGAGGTGGAACGCAAACCGGAAGTCATCGCGCGTATGACGGTTACCTCTGATGAAGGTCAAAAGCTGATTGTGCCAACTGCAGGCGCAGAACTTGCGGCTGCGATGATTGCCTATTGCATTGATCGCAAGGTCCCGGTGCCGGCAAATGCGTCAAAATCGATTGCCGTTCTGGATGATCATGTGGCGCTTAAAATCACCATGACCGGTGAGAAGGCCCGCTAAGGCAGGTCGACAAGGCAGTTTCGAAACACAAAAGGCGCGCTTGAACAGCGCGCCTTTTTCTATTCCCTAGCACGGCGGGCAGGGCTACCACTGCATCATTTTGCCTTTGAGCTTGCCCATGCGTTCGTCTTCGTTCTTGAAGCTGTGTTGTTCGGAAACACCGTCCTGCACCTTGGTCATCAGCAGCCATTGCTTGACCTTCATGAAGCGCGGGGCCAGGAACTGATAGGTCTGTTTGACCAGATTGACAGCCTTTGGACCGCGTTCCAGTTCAAGCTCTTCCCACTGTTCGATCAGCGGTTCCCACGCGCGCAGACGTTTGTAAAGGTCATCACGCTGGCTGCGGATATATTGGCGCTGCGACGTGAAGTTACGCAGAACTGACATGATCTCGCCGGTATTGGCATCCAGTTCGTCAAACGTGTTTTCGAACTTCTTCTTGGCGTCATCAAGCAGGCGAATAGCCTGCGTGACGGTTTCGAGAACACCTTTTTCATGTGCATAGATGCGGCGAAGGTCCTGCAACTTGCGATCCACCATCAGGATCTTGCGATACTTCACGCGGAGCGTCTCGATATAGGACAGCTCATCAGCGACCTGATGTACAAGATTGACGACTTCTTCGCGGTTTTCTTTGCCAAACCCGAGCTTTTCGGCAACTTCGTCAAAAGCTTGGTTGATCTTCTTTTTGGTGTTCGGATCTTCGGCGATCTGCATCAGTTGGTCCGGGTCGGTGATGAGTTCTTCACTCCCCGACATCCAGGTTACCAACTGCATGGTAATACGGTTATAGGCAATCGCCTTGTGATCTTCGTCAACAGCCCATGATGCTTCACCGGTCAGAACTTCAAGCGGAAGTTTGTCGCCCGGGCGCAGGACGTTGACAAAGTTAAGCGACTTGTCGATCAGACCGATCAGCTCACCATCCGCAGAGTTCGGATCGATGTCGAATTCGCGGCAAATGGCCTTAAGTGGCAAAGACACAACCGATCCTTCTGCCATTTTCAGGACAAAAAGAGCTTCGTCTGAGATATCAGACTTCTGAAAGTGGCATTCCTCGAACGTTTTGAAAATCTTGTGTTCTAGCTCGATTTTACGTTCGCTATTGGGTGTCTTCATCTGCTTCTCCGCCCTGCAAAGCCGGTGCAACACATTACTATGTTGTACATCGCAGGTCCGATTGTTAGGTCATCGGTTCTGCTCTTTTGGCCTATTCGGACATGTGTGTTAGCTCGGTGTCTTGGTTGGATCTTGGTTCTATCGTCGAAATCTCTTTTTCAGAGATGCATTTATTGATGCCCTGATTTGGTGTTTTCCATTTGGGCCCTGTCTATTGCATCACGCAGGTGTTTCTACCTTCCTGCTTTGCCATATAAAGAGCTTTGTCCGCCCGGTCCACAAACTCCAATATATTCTCTCCAAGATTATAAGCCGTCAAGCCAATTGAAACGGTTAACTTGCCGAAATCCTTGCCGGTTTTTTTGTTTATAATATGTTGGTTTGACACGTTTTGTCGCAACTTGTTGGCGAGCTTTGCGGCGTTCTCCGGCTCTGTATCGGGCAGGATGATCGCAAACTCTTCGCCACCATAACGGGCAACAGTGTCTGCACCCTTTGTCGAACTGACCAGCACCCTTGCCACAGCTTTCAGGACCCCGTCACCGGCACGGTGCCCGAAATTGTCATTGAACGCCTTGAAGTGATCGATATCGATCATCAAAAGCGAGAGTGGCGCGCCGGATTCCATCGTCGTCGTCACCGCGTCTCGCAGCGAGGTGTCAAAATTCTTGCGGTTGGCAATCCCGGTCAAGGTGTCGGTCAGGGCATCCCGGCGGACAAGCTCAAGCTCGGTACGGACCCTGAGAACCTCCTTGTGATATTCCTCAAGACTGCCGTTAAAGGAGCTGTATGTATCGCGCGCCTTACTGGATCTTTCCGACAAGCCACGGCTGACAGACCGGGCGTCCTCCAATGAGATGTCCAAGGCCAGCAACTGCTGTGATGCGACCTCGATATCGCCACAGAAAGTATCCGTCTCCCGCATGACCGACGTTACCGCCATTTCCACACGCTCGACAGCAGACTGCAGCCCCTCGACCCCTTGTTTCAGATGCTGTTGCATCGCGTGGGTGCCGAGATACTTGTGGTAAATCCGGAAAACAGTCTCTTCATCAAGATCCTGCGTGTTGCGGATCAAGACCTTGATCAACTGACTGAGTTCGGGCACCTCGTCTGTCAGGTAGCTGTAGAAAACATGGTAAACCTGTGGCGTCGGCTGCAAGTTGAGCTCGTTGACGAGCGCCATAACGTTGTGCGCAATGTCGCGTGGGTTTGCGATCTTGGTTGTCGCTGTCACTTCCTGTTATCCGATCCGAATATCATATCCATTCAGTCAAGCGTGTCCCAACTTAAACCCTGCATCGCTACTAACCGATGCTCTAGGGTGCCCGTGCACATTTAGGTGCAAGATATACTTTTTATATTAGGCTTGCTCTATCATCGTCTAAAGCAAGGGGCTTTGTCACGCACTTCTACCCCTCAGACAATGACAAATTCAGACATCCCGAACGAATGGCTTTCTATTTGTCAGGTGACAACGACGTCTTGCGCTTAACGCCTGAAAAGTCGGTAATGGCATATACGACGCCGGATCGTAGAATGATCACTCTGCCTGCCATGAAAATCTGCTGATTTTATCTATTTTCGGGCTATCGGGCCTTCTGCCGCAATTTGGCGCAAGAACTTCATTTCATCCTTCCTGACGGTGTGCGGGGCAGTCTTTCTATTATCACTATCTGGTATTCAGATCGGGCGACCTTATATGGCTATTAGTCGAATGTTGCCCGGGAACGGCTTGCGCGTGACGGCATCTGTAATAACCACTAGGGCAGGGCGTTTAATTGATCCTTGTTACCAGCCGAATAGCGATGCGAGCAGCCCTGTTTGTCGGGCTTTTTGTTGTCTGCGGTCTTGGTGTTTCTGGAGCGAACGCAACTGATGCGGTGCGCGTTGCCAGCAATATCGTGTTTGACGCCAAATGGAGCCAATATGCTCTTCCCGGTCAGCGGCGGTTCATTACCCTGCTTGGCGCGCAACAGCGTCCGGTTGCCTTTGATGTTTTTCCCTATAACCGTTTTCGCGATGCGCTTGATGCGGGGCTGACCGACTGTATTCTTGCATCCCACCCGGCACGTTTTGAAGACACCATTGCCTCAAAAAGCAAGGTTCGCTTCGAACTTCGCGTGTTCCAGCGTATCGGTGCCGATATCCGCACCCTGCCTCAGGTCGATATCGGAATTCTTGCCAATCTGCCAAGGCCGAGTCTGTCGATCCGTGGCGAGATCGTCTGGCATGATCTCGGAAGTCTCGAGCAGGCTGTCGAGCTGCTTGCGGCCGGGCGACTGACCGGGATCATCGGTGACAGCACCAATATCCGCATGTTTGGTCGCACCGATATCATCGAGGCCGAGCTGCCCCCTGTGATCACCGTCGACATCTCGCTGATCTGCCGCGATACAGAACCTTTACGGGAATTCGTTTCGGCATTTGATTCATCTATGGGTGTGTCCGGTTCCGGGCAGGTGCCGCATGGTGACCTGCGTCACATGGTCGATTACGCGTGGTAGCGAAAAAAGAACTTCATGCATGAATCCATTGCACTAAGCCGAAAATTGGGTAATTATTGAAACGATGCAGTGCATCTTTCAAGTGTGTGGTCGCTCTCTGGTTGATAGTGGTTGCGCTTTTGGTCGGTGTAATGCAGGGACTGTTTTCATGCATTCCTGACTTTGGGAGTGCGCATACTAAACTAAGGACGACTACGGATATGGCTACCGGAACGGTTAAGTGGTTCAATGCGACCAAGGGTTATGGCTTCATCACCCCGGACGAGGGCGGCAAAGATGCATTCGTGCACATCACCGCTGTTCAGCGTGCTGGTCTGCAGGGACTTGATGAAGGGCAGAAAATTCAGTTTGAGCTGATTGAAGGTCGCAACGGCCGCATGTCGGCAGAAGAACTCGCCATTCTCTAAATTTCTATCTGGCTTGCAGCTTTCTTTGCTGACAACCGTTAACGCGCCGGCCTTCCGGCGCGTTATGCGTTTTTGGGGCCCGCTTGGTGGTGTCGCCTGAACGCGTGACTTTTGTCAAACCAGCAAACTCTCCGGGCATTCATGATCCTTGATCTTCCTGCCGCACCTGTTGGCGGTGATGCAACCACACAGTCGGAATGGCGCCACGCGGTCAGGCGGGTTTTGCTTGGCTGGCGCGCCGGACTTGATGCGCAAACCCACCAAAAACTTTCCGATCAAATCCGTGCTCATTTCGCGACCTTCCTAACGGATCGGCCCGCCGCAACGATCGGTTTTTATTGGCCGATCCAGAACGAAATTGATCTGCGTCCGGTGATCACGGCCCATGTCAAATCTGGCGGGAACGCTGCCCTTCCAGTGGTTCCAGGCAAGGATCAGGCGATGATCTTTCATGACTGGACGCCCGACACCGAAATGGTGCCGGGCTTTGCGCGGATCCCCGAGCCGGCCAATAGCAAGGAAGTCGCTGTAAATGTGCTACTGGCCCCGTTGGTCGGGTTCGACCTAGCAGGGTATCGTCTGGGATATGGCGGTGGTTTCTTTGACCGGACACTGGCGACGCTTACGCGAAAGCCGTTGGTGGTTGGGGTCGGATTTGAAGCCACCCGGCTTGATGACATTCTTCCGCATCAATATGACGTGCCTGTCGATGTGCTGATCACCGAACACGGGACGCGCTATATTGACGGGCAGGCCACAGCTGATGCGGACAAGCCCGATCAAACATCACCGCCTTGCCATTTAAGTGAGTAGGCGGCGTTAAGGCGATTGATCATTCAATCGCGCTCGTAAAGGTGTTTGACAGGAAATTCCGGCAGCCACTTTTCACGCCGGATCGTCCAGAGCTCATAGGTCGGGATGAACTGATCCGGGGCATCCATCGCGCCCAGATGAAGTTCGATCTCGTCATCGCTGCATGAAAACACCGACGATCCGCAATCAGGACAGAAATGCCGCCCCTGATAACTTTGGGTCTTTCCAGTGATATTGACCGCCGTTTCCGGGAAAATGGCCGAGGCATGAAACAGCGCCCCGTGATGCTTGCGGCAATCCATACAGTGACACAGCCCGACCCGAAGCGGTTCATTTACTGTCTCAAAGCGGATTTTACCGCACTGGCAGCCACCAGAAACCTTCTTCATGCGACGTCTCCGTCCAAAATAGATGCCATCAATGATCAGGCACTTTAAATCGAACCTGTTCGCGCTGCAATTCAGCGACATTGTGGTTGGTCGAAAAGTGTCGTGGGAAGGGTGGGCAAAGTGGCTGGGGAACCTGGATTCGAACCAGGACTGACGGAGTCAGAGTCCGTAGGTCTACCGTTAACCTATTCCCCAACAGAACTTTGCGTACGTCATTTGTAGCCCGGAACGTACAAATTGCAGGACGAAGAATGCGCTGCGATGTCCGGAAAGGTTGGCTGGGGAACCTGGATTCGAACCAGGACTGACGGAGTCAGAGTCCGTAGGTCTACCGTTAACCTATTCCCCAACAAAACTTGGTCCACCGTGCGCGACGTGCGGCGCGGTGTGGGCCGCTATGTATAAAACCCGCCCGGTTTTGGCAACCCCTTTTTTGTTTCCATCTGGTCAACCATGCGATTACCGCATACGGGATTTGCCTTGCCGGGGATTGTCGTTACACTCATATAGTTGATTCGCGATATCGTCACATAAATATCATGATGATTAGCGATATAGAAATTATGCGCGTAACAGAAGGCAGGTTTTCGAACGGTGAAGCACCAATCCCCTCATAGCAACTCGCACAGGGGCAGCAGCCCGGCAGGCGGCGCTGCGATGGGCGGGCATGCCGTGCTTGATGGCCCCGATAAACCGGGCATGCCACAACCGGGAACCGCCGTTCAGGTCCCCGACGGTGGCGCAAAGTCATCGCGCATCGTCGACTGCATTACAGCCCCGCTTTATGCCGCGATTGATTTGGGCAGTTCAAACTGCCGGCTTCTGGTCGCGCGGCCGTGTAATGATGGCTTTAAGGTGATTGATGCCTTTTCGCGTGTCGTGCGCCTTGGCGAAGGTGTGCGCGAAAAGGGCTATCTGTGTGAGGCCGCGATGGATCGGGCGATTGATGCGCTTCGGGTCTGTGCCAAAAAACTGCGCCGCCATCCGGGGGCAAAGCTTCGTGCCGTTGCAACCGAGGCCTGCCGGACTGCCAATAACCGTGATGAATTTGTTCGCCGCGTTTTCGATGAAACCGGTATCTCGCTTGATATCATCAACCCGGATGAGGAAAGCCGTCTGGCGCTTCAGGCCTGCTCGGCCCTTCTGGATGAACGTCCCTATGCGGTGGTGTTTGATATTGGCGGTGGCAGTACGGAGATCTGCTGGATCAAGGTCGACAAGACCGGCAAGACCCAGTGCATTGAAACCCTGTCCATGCCATGCGGTGTTCTGTGCCTGACCGAACGTTATGCCACGGTCGAGGAACGCCGCGAACGGTTTGAAGCCATGCGCACCGAAATCCGCCAGCGTCTTGAAGAATTTGCCAAGCGTAATTGTTGCTCGGACATGCTTGATGATGACAAGGTCCAGATGGTCGGCACATCGGGGACCGTCACCACATTCTGTGGCATTGCCCTTGGACTTGAACGTTATGAACGACACAAGGTCGATGGGTCTGATCTGCGGTTTGATGATGCCGAACGCGTGACCGAGCTTTTGCTGCGCATGGGATCGGACAAACGCAAGGGCCATCCTTGCATTGGCAATCAGCGCGCCGAACTGATGGATGCCGGGGCGGCGATCTTTGCAGCGATTCGTGATATCTGGCCTTTGGCGACGCTTAAGGTCGCCGACCGTGGTCTTCGAGAAGGCATTCTGGTCGATTTGATGCGCGCAGATGGCCACGCTATTGACCCATGCGACGCACGCCGTCATACAGTGTCGCATATTCCGGCTTCTTCCTGATCGGTTGACATCCATGTCCCGGCAGGTCTGGCCAAAACAGAATTCAGTTCAGGATAAATCATGAGCGACAATCGCAGCGGAAAAGGCGGGCAGCGCCGCCGCAAGGGTTCGGCCATTGCAGCCATCGACACCGGCGCACGCCGTGGCCTGCGTACGCGTGTAAAAAGTGCCAAGGGGCGCAAAATTTCCTCGACCCGCTGGCTTGATCGCCAACTCAATGACCCGTATGTGCAGGAAGCCAAGCGTCTTGGCTATCGTTCGCGCGCGGCCTTCAAGCTGATTGAAATCAACAACCAGTTTGATCTGCTGCAACCGGGCATGCGCATCGTTGACCTTGGTGCGGCCCCTGGCGGCTGGACGCAGGTGGCGGTTGATATGGTCGGCTCCAAACATGGCAAGGGCCAGGTTGTCGGCCTTGATATCCTTGAATGGGAAGGCATTTCGGGTGCGACCTGTTTGCAGGCCGATTTCCTTGATCCCAAGGCGCCGGACATGATCAAGCACGAATTGCAGGGCGCTGTTGATGCCGTGATTTCCGACATGTCACCGGAAACCACCGGTCACCGTCAGACCGACCACATTCGTATTATTGATCTGGTCGAACATGCCTTGCTGTTTGCCGAGGAAGTTCTGGCACCGGGCGGCATTTTCATTGCCAAGGTGTTCAAGGGCGGTACCGAGAACGAGCTTCTTGACCGTGTCAAAAAGAACTTCCGCGTGACCAAGCACGCCAAACCACCAGCATCCCGCCCCGAAAGTCCGGAGGCCTACCTGATCGCAACCGGTTTCCGCGGCCAGAACAACGCCGAGGACGACATCAAGAATGCCGAAATCCGCGAAGACGACAACTGGTCGCCGATCGAATAGGCATCAATAAATTATTCCAATATCCACAATGGGATAGACTGGAATAGTTATAATTCTTCAGGCATTGTTGCGTTACATCAAACCCTGATCGCGCCCAAGGCGTTAATGATCAAGGTGGCAAGAAGTTAATCTTGCATTCCGGGTGGAACGGGCCATGTGGGGTGGCCATTGCTTGTGGGGTTTATCTGATGAAACAGGACAATCTTAGCCTGACAGGGGTGGAACGTCATTTTGACGAGCATGAGATCATCGTCTCAAAGACCGATCTCAAGGGCAGGATTACATATGCCAATGACACGTTCCTGCGTGTTGCCGGATACCGTGAACGCGATATCCTTGGTCAGCCACACAGCATCATCCGCCATCCCGATATGCCAAGGTCGGTCTTTGCCCTGCTGTGGCAAACCATTGAGGCCGGGCGCGAGATTTTCGCCTATGTGATCAATCGCAGTGCCAATGGCGACCATTATTGGGTCTTGGCAAACGTTACGCCAAGCTTCGGTCCGGATGGCAAGATCATCGGGTATCATTCCAACCGCCGCGTGCCGCGTCGAGATGCGGTCGAAAAGGTCATCCCGCTTTACAAGGCGCTGTGTGAAGAAGAGGCCAAGGAAGCCAACCGCAAGGAAGGCATGGCGCGCGGGATCAAGATGGTCACTGACCTGCTGAATGACGCTGGCATGGATTACGACCAGTTTGTATTCAGCCTTTAGGTCTGTGTTTCCAAGGATTGCATTTGCGGAAATGAAAAAGGGGCTCGCCTGACGGCAGCCCCATCGACCAGTTTCTAACGGAATGCGCAAAATAAAGCATCAATAAAATCACAGGGCTGTTATGGGCGCACAAAACTTGGCATTTGGGGCATAACGTGTATAAATTCCGCGCCAACTCAGATTAACGAGGTGGCCAGATGACCCGCATTGCCGAAGCCCTGACGTTTGACGACGTATTGATCAAACCCGCAGCATCAGAAGTGCTGCCTGCTCAGGTGCAGACCAACACCCGCATTACCAAGAATATTGAACTCAGAATCCCGCTGCTTTCCTCGGCAATGGATACCGTTACCGAAAGTGCAATGGCGATTGTCATGGCGCAGCATGGCGGCATGGGGGTCATTCACAAGAACCTCGATATCGCACAGCAGGCCGAAGAAGTTCGCCGCGTGAAAAAGTTCGAATCGGGTATGGTCGTCAACCCGATCACCATTCATCCCGATCAAACGCTTGCCGATGCGCTGGACCTGATGGATGCCAACCACATTTCCGGTATCCCGGTTGTCGAACGTGGTTCGAACAAGCTGGTCGGCATTCTGACCAACCGCGATGTTCGTTTCGCTTCCAACCGTTCGCAGCCGGTTTCCGAACTGATGACCCACGAAGGTCTGGTCACGGTCACCGAGAACGTCGATACCACCGAAGCCAAGAAACTTCTTCACCAGCACCGCATCGAAAAGCTGCTTGTGGTTGATGAAGCCTATCGTTGCACCGGCCTGATCACGGTCAAGGACATTGAAAAGGCCAAACTCCACCCGAACGCTTGTAAAGATGAAAGCGGTCGCCTGCGCGTTGCCGCGGCAACTGGCGTGGGCGAGGCTGGCTTTGAACGCGCCGCAGCCCTGATTGAGGCAGGTGTGGACGTTTTGGTCATTGATACCGCACACGGCCATTCGGCCGGCGTGATCAAGGCGGTTGAGCAGATCAAGGCCCAGGTTGGCGATACCCAGATTATTGCCGGTAACGTCGCCACTGCAGACGCCGTAAAGGCGCTGGCAGAAGCCGGTGCAGATGCGGTCAAGGTCGGTATCGGCCCGGGCTCGATCTGTACGACCCGTATCGTTGCCGGTGTTGGCGTGCCGCAGCTGACCGCTGTTCTTGAGTGCGGTGAAATGGCCCATAAGCTTGATATTCCGATCATCGCGGATGGCGGCATCAAGTTTTCGGGCGACATTGCCAAGGCGATGGCGGCCGGTGCCAGCACCTGCATGGTTGGATCGCTTCTGGCCGGTACCGACGAAGCCCCGGGTGAAGTCATCCTGTATCAGGGCCGTTCTTATAAATCCTATCGTGGTATGGGTTCGGTCGGTGCGATGGCACGTGGCTCGGCAGACCGTTATTTCCAGCAGGATGTTCAGGACAACCTCAAACTGGTTCCCGAAGGCATCGAAGGCCGCGTTCCTTACAAAGGCCCGGCTGGTCAGATCATCCATCAGCTGGTTGGCGGTCTTAAGGCATCCATGGGCTATACCGGTTCGGCAACGCTTGCGGACTTCCGCGAACGTGCAGAATTTGTTCGCATCACCAATGCGGGCCTGCGTGAAAGCCATGCACACGACGTGACCATCACCCGCGAAGCACCGAACTATCGTCCGGGCGGCTGATGGACTTGCGCCTGCTGATTGGCTGACCAGCCTTGCGTTTGACGCTGTTGGCGAATGGTCTTTGCCATGATATGAGGCGCATTCAAATTTCGATGACGGCAGGCCTTCCTGCCGTCATCAGCTTTTTTATCGTAAGGTGTTGGGGGGCTTCCCATATGCGAAGCAGTCTTTCACCCGCAAACAGGTTGGATTTTACGCTTTGAAACCCGGTGCCCGCATAGCAGCCGTTATCGAACTTTACGATGGCTGGACCCATAACCGAGATGACGCCGACCGCGTTGTGTCAGGCTATTTCGGATCACGCCGGTATATCGGTGGCGGGGATCGTCGTGAAATCAGCGAACGTTTCTATAACCTGATCCGTCATCAGGCCCGTCTGGGCTGGTGGCTGGCGGAATGCGATTATCAGTTCCAGGACGGTCGTGCGCGCATGATCGCCGATCTGGTCCTGCATGACGGTTTGACCACCAGCGACATCGAAGACCGTTTCTGTGGCGAACAATTCTGCCCCGACATTTTGCGTCCCAATGAAAAGCATCTGATCAACAAGCTTTCGGGCAAAACACTTGATCATGATGCCCAGCCCGGTGCGGTAAAGGCCGAATTGCCGAAATGGCTTTATACCGAACTGATGAAGCTGCATCACGAAAACCTTGCCGCCGAAATGGCGGCGTATAACCAGCCAGCCAAACTTGATCTGCGTGTGAACCGCCTGCGCGGCACCGTCGAAGATGCGATCAAGTCTTTGAAGGCCGATGGCATTAAGGATATCGAACGCACGCCCTATGCCCCCAATGGCCTTCGTTTGCCGCTTGGTTTGAACATGCTGGTTACGGCGGCCTATAAAGACGGCCTGATCGAAATTCAGGACGAGGCATCGCAGATTTGCGTGCATCTGGTCGACGCCAAGCCGGGCATGACGATTTTGGATATGTGCGCGGGCGGTGGCGGCAAGACGCTTGGCCTTGCAGCGGATATGCGCGGCAAGGGCCGTATTCTTGCCTGTGATACCCATGGCGGACGTTTGGACAATGCGCGCAAACGTGCACGTCGTGCCGGTGCAGGCGATTGCATTCAACAACGCATCATCGCCGATGAACGTGACAGCTGGCTTCGTAACAAGTCGGGCTTCTTTGATCGGGTATTGCTTGATGTGCCGTGCTCGGGCCTTGGGACGCTGCGTCGTAACCCGGCACTGCGCTGGCGGATTGGTCAGCGCGACCTGCGCGGCCTGATGGCTGAACAAAGCAAAATCCTTAAGGCCGGTGCCGCCAAGGTCACCAAGGGCGGGCGCCTGATTTATGCGACCTGCTCAATCATGCCCGAGGAAAACGAACGTCTGATCGAAACCTTCATGCGCGATCGCAAGGATTTCAAACCGGTGCCGGTTAATGAAATCTGGCCGGATGCGCCAAAATCAGTGCCTGTACCGGGTGGCAAGGACAAGCCGTGGCTGCGTTTGTCGCCAAACGTCCATGGCACGGATGGTTTCTTTGTTGCGGTGTTCGAACGCACTGCAAAAGGCAAGGTAAAGTAATGACACTGGCGGTAATGGCATATGGAACCCAGTCCCAGCCTCACACCGCCCTTGCTCTGCCTGCAAATCAAAAGGCCCTGCGAGTGATGCTCGCAGGGCCGATTTTGTTTAACCGTCAACGCGTTTACGCGTTACTCGGTGGTCTGTACCGGCTCGTCAAAGATGGTGCCGGTGCCGGTCGCGCTACCGTTGCTTCCTTTGGCCGCGTCGCCGTTCTCAAGGTTTTTCATGCCCGGAACGATTTCTTCGGCGCTATCTGGGATCAGGTCTTTGCCGTTTTGCGCCGGTGCGGTTTCTTCGCTGCCGATGACGGGCAGGGTCGTGCCGCCGTCTTTCTGGGTCATGGCGATGGCGGTTGCCGTACCCGCAATCAGGATAAGACCGGCAACGGCCATGGCGATTTTGCTTCCGGTAGAACTGCTCATGATAATGTGTCCCTTGCTTTGATCAATCGTGTGGTGCTCGTGCTTGGACGTGGTGTTTCCCGCGTTCCGATAGGGTGGATACTGCACGGCCATTGCGCAGAAAAAAGGGACCAATTGTGGGATTTTCGGGGAGGGTTGCGCGCAAAACTGCCGCAATTGCACACCCCGTCCGAGAAGACCGGGAAAAGTTTTTTGAATGCATCGTTGGGGGACCGCCTGCGCCGGGTTGCCCATCACGATGGTTTGGCGTATGTACGGCGCAACCCAATCTTCGACGGAGATACGGCCCGATGACTGATCGCGTGCTGATTATTGATTTCGGATCCCAGGTCACCCAGCTGATTGCACGTCGCGTGCGCGAAAGCGGTGTCTATAGCGAGATCCATCCTTTTAACAACATCTCGGACGCGTTCCTGGATGAATATGCCCCCAAGGCCGTGATCCTTTCGGGTGGCCCGGCGTCTGTCCATTGGGACAAGGCCCCCTCGGCACCGGCAAAGGTGTTTGAGCTCGGCGTGCCGGTTCTGGGCATTTGCTATGGTCAGCAAACCATGGTCAATCAGCTCGGCGGCAAGGTCGCGACCTCTGATCATCGTGAATTCGGTCGCGCCTTTGTCGATGTGATCGAAGATTGCGATCTTTTCAAAGGTGTCTGGGCCGAGGGTGCTCGCGAACAGGTCTGGATGAGCCACGGCGACCGCGTTGATGCGCTGCCCGATGGTTTCCGCGTTGTTGGTAAATCTGAAGGCGCACCGTTTGCCGCCATCGCCAATGACGACAAGAAATTCTATGCCGTGCAGTTCCACCCGGAAGTGGTCCACACCCCGCATGGTGCGCAGCTCCTTAAGAACTTCACCCATGGTGTTGCCGGGTGTTCTGGCGACTGGACCATGAATGCCTATAAAGACGATGCGATCGACAAGATCCGCAAACAGGTCGGCGATGGCAAGGTCATCTGTGGTCTTTCGGGTGGTGTTGACAGCTCCGTCACGGCAGTTCTGATCCACGAAGCGATTGGCGATCAGCTGACCTGCGTATTTGTAGATCATGGCTTCATGCGTTCGGGCGAGGCCGATCAGGTCGTCACCCTGTTCCGTGATCACTACAACATTCCGCTTGTGCATGTTGATGCGTCCGACACCTTCATCGGTGCCATCGAAGGCGAAACCGACCCTGAAGTAAAACGCAAAACCATTGGCCGTCTGTTCATCGAAGTATTCGAAGAAGAAGCCAAGAAAATCGGTGGTGCAGACTTCCTGGCACAGGGAACGCTTTATCCCGATGTGATTGAAAGTGTGTCCTTCACCGGTGGTCCTTCGGTCACCATCAAATCACACCACAACGTCGGTGGCCTTCCGGAACGCATGAACATGAAGCTGGTCGAACCGCTTCGTGAGCTGTTCAAGGACGAAGTCCGCGACCTTGGCCGTGAACTCGGCCTGCCTGACAGCTTTGTCGGTCGTCACCCGTTCCCTGGACCGGGCCTTGCCATCCGCATCCCGGGCCAGCCGATCACGCGTGAAAAGCTTGATGTGCTCCGCAAGGCAGATGCGATCTATCTCGAAGAAATCCGCAATGCCGGTCTCTATGACGCCATCTGGCAGGCATTCGCCGTGTTGCTGCCGGTGCGCACCGTCGGCGTCATGGGCGATGGTCGTACCTACGACTATGCATGCGCCTTGCGTGCGGTAACCTCAACCGACGGCATGACCGCCGACTTCTTCCCGTTCCCGCCGGAACTGCTCGGCCGCATCGCCAACCGGATCATCAATGAAGTGAACGGCATTAACCGTGTGACCTATGACTTCACCTCGAAGCCCCCGGGAACGATTGAGTGGGAATAAGTTTTCCGATACAGGAAACAACAAACGGCGCGTCCAATGGACGCGCCGTTTTGTTTTGCGATGGTGTTCTCTCTATAATTGAATTAACTTTTTCTGGTAAACTGTTTGGTTAATGGGGGAGCCATGTTTTCCGAAATTATTGCTGAAGCATCAGAGCTTAGAGGTTCTGCAGATAAGATGATATCTGCATTACAGGATACTACGGCCAGTGATGGCTCTCAGTTGATCTCAGGCGATATAGTTTTCGGGGAACAAACCCTCGGTGACATTTATTCAAATATAATATCGGTTGCAGAACTGGCGGTTTCACTTCCCAAAAATCTCTCGGGGCCGCCGTTTCCGAGGCGCAGTATCGGTGCAGTGGTAACAAACCTTCAAAGCGCTGTGGCAGAATGCACTAATGTCATCTCTGATGTGGGTTGGGTAAAACAACAGGGCTTTAGTTCAGTAGACGAAAATGTTGCAATTTTGCGCGCGGCAAATGGCGAAAGTCGTGACCTGCGCGTCCGTTTTCAAAATATAGTTAAGTATCTAGACGCAACTACAGAGCATTTGCTTTTGTTGAAGCTTGCGTTCGGTGGCGAATCAGAAAATCCGTTCTCTGGTCTTAGACATAGTATTAAAAAGATTCTGTCGGAATTGGATGATGCCAAACGTGAAGTGACCACAATAAAGCGGGTTACTAAAGGGGAGGCTACGAAAGCCTCGACAGCTCGTAACGGTGCAGAAAATGCTTCTGTCGACGCTCAAAATGCTCATGCCGCACTTTCTGGAATTTTGAATGAATGGCAGTCAAAATCTGAAGAAATTGAAAACTTGTTAGAGAAAGTAAGGACGAATGAGCAGCAGGCAACAGATCTAGGAGGTCGGATATCGGCATTTGACCCTGACTTTGAGGGTTTCAAGCAAAACCTGCGAGACGTTCAAGACACTCTAGCGCGAGAAAAAGAGGAAGTCGAAAATTTCCTTACGGATAATAGGACCAAACTGGCGTCGTTAGTGGAAAGTGCAGAGGAAGCTCGCAAAGGGCATGAGGACATAGATGAGCAAAGTAGGAAGCTGCTCGGGCTTGCTACTTCAGCAGGTTTAGCAAATAGCTATGCTGCCGCGAGGAAAAATCTAGACGGACCAATTGCAACAGTAAGATGGGAATTCTACGGCTCAATAGTATTTCTCTTTGTTTCCGTATTGTGCGTTTTCAATGCACTACCATTTGCGAACAGTTACATACAGTTTCCAAGCTTTGTCACAAGCAATACCGGGGACTTTGGTGTTGCTACTTTGCAATTTTTAGGTGCAATCTCAGTCCGGGTATTTGTGCTGCTGCCATCATTGTTCCTGTTGGGGTTTGCTAGTAGGCGCCATCGCCAATTGTTTACCTTACAGGAAAGTTATAGACACAAAGAAACTTTAGCGGCGTCTGTAGCTTCGTTTAAAGAACAAGCTGGCGAAAACTATGAGAATGCGATTGCAGCAGCTGCATTTGAAGCACTAATACCAGACGCAACAGAAATTGATCCTAAGCGTAATAATGCAGATAAATCTGGCTCAGGGTTATTGTCTCGATGGCTTCGGCGAAATGTTCGAGACGTTGTGCAAGAAATGCGAGTCATACGTGATCGTGATGATTGATCTCTATCGGCTCTCGCCCGGCCCATCCGATCCACAATCCCCAGACGCGTTACACGCATTTGACAACGCCTGCTGCACGCTGCGCTGCCAGTTAAATGTCAGGCATGACGACAGTGCCAATATGGTGGTCAATGCGATGACCAGGCGAAGCGGGCGCATGGGATCATTGCCTTTACTCTCTGCGAAGGGCGGGTAGGCCAACGCCGGTGGTTTCGAACCCACCGTCGGCTGCAACGATCTGCCCGGTGACAAAGCTTGCCTTGTCGGAGCACAGGAAGTGGATGACTTCGGCGATTTCGTTTTCTGTGCCATAGCGGCCCAGCGGCATGGCGTCGAGATAGGCCGAGATGATTTCAGGCGAGTGGACGGCCATGGCGAGTTTGGTTTTGACTGGTCCCGGGCAAACGCAATTGGCGCGGACGCCGTATTCCCCCAGTTCGGCGGCCTGTTGTTTGGTCATGTGAATGACCGCGGCCTTTGACGTGCCATAGGCCACACGCAGCGTCGATGCCCGAAGGCCAGAGATCGAGCCGATATTGACAATCGCACCCTTGGTTTCCTTGAGTGCCGGTATGGTCGCCTGGGAGACAAGAAAGACACCATCAAGGTTGGTTTCCATGATGCGGCGCCAGGTGGCGAAGCTGGTTTCCTCGACCGGCAGGAAGTCGGCAACACCGGCATTGTTGACAACAGCATCTAACCGACCAAAGGCCGAAAGCACGGCATCGACCATCTGATCAACCTGCGCCGGGTCGGAGACGTCATATTCAAAGGCCGAGGCCGCATCCGACACGGTTTTTGACGCAGCATCCAGTTCCGGTCCGTCGCGATCAATCATGGCGACTTTCCAGCCCTGATCGATAAACAGTTTGGCTGTGGCAAGTCCGATCCCGCGTGCGGCCCCGGTAACCAGTGCGACTTTCTGCGTCATGTAAAACGTCCTTTCCTGAACCATTCCCTGTTGCCGCTGCTTTGTGCACGGCATTATTAGCGTTCATTAAGGCAAAACTCACAGCGCCCGGCAAGCACGCGATCAATCGCGGATGTGATTATCGCGGCGACCTAGGCCAAAAACAGTTGTGACGCGTAAACCAGCATCGAAAACAGGCTGACGAAATAGGCAATCGAGCGCACGCCATTGATCCCCGGAACGCGCGTGATGCCGGCAAGATAGAGCCCGCCATGTGCAATGCGCGCCGCAAGAAAAATGGTCGCACAGGCAACGGTAACACTATTGGACACACCGATGGCATGCGCGGTCAGCACGATAATCGCAAAGGGAACAAGGTTTTCCAGATGGTTCTGGTGGGCGCGTGCCCCGCGTGCGGCCATGCCGGTGCGTTCGGGCAGGGACTCACGGTTGCCCATCAGGCGCTTGCCACCGACACCGGGCTGCTTGGCGTATGCATAGTTATAGGCCCATGGGAAAGCCAGGCAGAGAAACGCATTGAGAACCAGAATGGTTAATTCGTAAGTCACTGGAAATCCTGATTTTGAGAACGGTATCTGACTTACGTTGTCAAAGCAGGCGATAGATCAGTCATGGCGTGTCAATTCGAGTGCGGATTTAGGAAGGCCGGAGGCAACTGATCGCCTCCGGCATGTGTTCCTATCTGTCGGTTTCATATTCCAGAAGGTCGCCGGGCTGGCAATCGAGCTCCTTGCAAATGGCCGACAGCGTTTCAAATCGCACACCGCGGACTTTGCCGGACTTCAAAAGCGAGAGGTTCTGTTCGCTAATCCCGATCCGTGCGGCGAGGTCCTTTGACTTCATCTTGCGGGTGGCCAGCATCACGTCCAGTCGAACGATAATGGCCATTAGACGAAGCTCCGGTTTTCGTCATCAATGCGGGCGGCTTCGCCCAGTACCCAGGCAATGACAATGATCAGCCCGCCCAGGAACAGCGTGCTGGCCTCGGCATTGCTCAGCCCGATCGACAGAACCCGTTCACCTGCCGGGCGATGGAAAGTCGCAAGGACCGAGGTGGCAGCGCCGGTTAGCGGTTTGATCAGGGTTTGCGCCAGAAGGGCAATACCAAACGCCTTGAGATGCCTGATGGGTTCAGGCTGGAAAATGGCATTGTGTGCGAAGGCACCAAACATCTTGCGCAAGCGATACAAGCCATAGGCCAGAACAAATGACGGGATCATCATCACCGCCATGGTGGCATATTTCTGCCAGCCTGAAAGTGCATGAAGATCGGCAAGGCTGACGGTCATTTGACTGGTGCTGGCTTCAACCCAGCCCGGCGCATACCAGACCAGTGGCACTACCAGGATCTGAAAAATGATGGCAATCGCACAGACCCAGTAAAGAAGAGTGCTGATGGTGCGCACATTCTTAAGCGTATCAGTGTGTTGGGTGGAGGGCATCTGTGGGGCTCCTGAATAGGGGAATTCCGAATCAAGTTATAAAATTCATGTAAAACATGAATAAGTTATCGAAATGAGTCAATCAGGTTTGTTTTTGGCCTGCCGAAAGCGACGGTGATTTAGGCGAATTTTTACGTGTCGCTTGCCTTGTGCGGGCAGGCGTGGAAAATAGTCCCCATGTCAGAAAGCAAAACAAAACCCCGCACGCCTGTTCCCGCGACCGATCCTGATGAATGCCAGGAATGTGATGCGGCTGCCCGCCTTGGTCTGAGCACCGAGCAGGGCGAAGCCGTCACCCGCGATGCATCACGGGCCGTTGGCGCGGATTTGGCTTTGCCTGATGTCGAGGCGGCAGCGAAAATCTTTTCCCTGCTAGGCGATGCCGGGCGGCTTCAGCTTGTTTTGCGTTGCATGGAAAAGCCGCAGACCGTTTCGGAGCTTGCCGATGCGACCGAGATGTCGCAATCGCTGTGCAGTCATCATTTGCGCCATTTGCGCGATCAGCGGATTCTGGCATCCGAACGGCGCGGCAGGCATATTTTCTATCAGATTGATGATGAACATATCTCGTGCGTGGTGCGCGATGTGTTTGCGCATGTCAGCCATGATTGACTGACAGCTGGATGACTTGTGGCTGGAGATTAAATTAGGACAAGGATGCGCGAGAACCATGAACCAAAACCAACTGATGCTACCTGTTTTCGTCGGGGGCACTGGTCGAAGCGGTACCTCGCTCATGGGGGGCTTGATCGGGTCTCATCCCGCGTTTCATCTGCCAGCTCACGAAAATAAATTGATCTCAGAGCGTGCTGGCTTGCGAGACCTCGTGCGTGATTTGTCCGGAATTCCAGATCTGTTGCGCCGTCACTTCGCGGTCTTGCATTTTTATGCAAGGGCGCAAAAGGTACGACAGTTCGCTTTTCGGGAAGAGGCATTGAATGATCACGTCCGAACCCGAATGAATCTTCATGGGCAACCTTTTCAGGAAGCGTTTGAGTACATCCAAAGGCAAAATCCGCAGGCGAACGGGTCTATCCATGCTATCGGGCAAGGCTTCGGGATTGCCAATTTTGATAAGTGTGTGAACGAGCTGGTCAAAAAACTGGCCGTACATATTGATCAGAACGGGATCGTCGATACCGATGGGTTGTTAAGGCCTTTTTTTGTTACGCGGCAGTTTGATCGAGCGGACATGTTGGTTATCGCGCGCGACTTCCTATGCGACCTTTATGGCGCTAAATCGCAATTACGCTGGGTCGATGACACGCCGTCGAACTCTCTTGCTGTGGATTTCCTAGTAGAGCTGTTCCCCGACATGCGGTTCGTGAACATGATCCGATCACCGAAGGACACGATTAGTTCGTATGTCAAGCAGGTCTGGTTTCCATCCGACGTAAAACTGGCTGAACAGTATATATGTTCCAACTTGCTGGCAGCTGAAAAGCTGATGGAGGCTTTGCCTGAGCATTTGACCTTGACAGTGCGGATGGAGGATTTGGTGGAGCAACCAGAAAAAACTCTGGCAACGCTTGCCGAATTTCTCAATGTTTCCAATGAATTCAATTCGCAGCTTGTCAAGAGTGATGCCGCGCATATCGGGCGCTCTGAGAGTGATCGTGATATACAGGCCGCAATATCCGAAGACCTGAAGGCATGGATGGCACGCCACGACTATGCCTGACGACCTCAATATATGATGTTTGGAAACAAGAACATTCAAATTCCTGTTTGAATGTTCTTGACAGAGACAACCCTGCAAAATACGTTTACCTTAACATATGAATATAAATTTGATTGTTTGAGGTTGTGGATGTCTTTCATCGCGAAATGGGCGGATATGCCGACAGTAGGTTCCTGTGCTCAATGCCGGGAAACGTTAGTCAATGCGCTTGCTAAGGCAATACCACATCAAAGTTTTTCCGATGACGGTCAAGGCATTTCTACCCCGATGCCACTCGAAGGAGATGATGCCTCCATCTTTCAGGAAATCCTCAAGAACCATGAAACGGACATTGTTCATTACCAATGGCATGTCACTGGCATGGATTGTGGGTCATGTGTTGCCAAGATCGAAACCGCCCTTGGCAAGTTTGAGGGGGTTTCATGCATCGATGTATCGATGATGCGCGAAACCGTGACGCTTGGCATCAATGAAACCCACGCCGAAACCCGTTCAGACATCACCAAAACCCTCAATAAACTTGGATATCCGGCGCAGGAAAAGAATGCCCCGGCGGCTGCAAAGGCAAACGAATCGTCTTGCTGTGCCAGCAGCAGTTGCGGTTCGAGTGCCGCGAACGCAGGGGCAGCGTCGGGTGAGGGTGACACTCAAAATGCATCCAAACAGAGCCTTCTACGTCGTTTCGCGCCATGGTCCTCGGAAAATGATGAAATCGCCTTTGCCGCCATTTGCCTTGCACTCGGCGGGCTGATTGGCGCGATCTTGCCGGTGACGTTGCCATACGCCATGTCGGTGGCGTCCCTGTTGGCAGCATTGCCCGTGATGAAAAAGGCGGCGCGGTTGGCGCAAAGCGGTGCGATCTTTTCGATCGAACTTCTGATGTCGGTTGCCGTGATCGGTGCGGTGGCGATTGGTGAAAGCCTTGAGGCCGGGATGGTCGTTCTGCTGTTTGCCATTGGCGAGCGGCTTGAAGGTGTGGCTGCCGGGCGAGCAAGAAGCGGGGTAAAGGCGCTGATGAAGCTTTCCCCGGAGCAGGCGCGACGTGTTGTTGATGCCGGTTTTGAGACCGTGACGCCGCGTGATCTTGTTGTTGATGACATCATCGAAGTTCGTCCGGGCGAACGGGTGCCGTCCGATGGCGTGATTGAAAGTGGTGTGGCCGAGATTGATAACAGCCACCTGACGGGTGAGTCGGTCCCGGTCTATAGCGACGCCGGCACAGATGTTTTTGCCGGTGCGATTGTTACCGACAGCCCGGTCCGCATTCGCGTAACCCGTGCGGCGGGTCAAACCATGCTGGACCGGGTGATTGAACTGGTCGAGCAAAGTGAAAAGCACAAGGCACCTGTCGAACGCTTTGTTGCCAAGTTCGCCCGCATCTACACCCCGATCATCATGGGCCTCGCACTCGCCACCGTCGTAATCCCGCCGCTTCTGTTCGGGCAGGCGTGGGAAGAATGGATTTATCGTGGTTTGGCGCTGCTTCTGATTGGCTGCCCTTGTGCCCTGGTGATCTCGACGCCGGCGGCGGTCACCTCGGCCCTGGCACGCGCGACGAGGATCGGTCTTCTGGTCAAGGGTGGGGCTGCGCTTGAGCTGATCGGGGCTGTGCGCACCATGGCATTTGACAAAACCGGTACGCTGACCGAAGGCAAGCCGAAACTAAGCGCAATCAAAACAGCCGATGGCTATGGCGAGAATGGTATTCTGACGATTGCCGCAGCCCTTGAGGCCGTCACATCGCACCCGCTTGCCCGTGCTGTCGTAACGGCCGCAGAAAACCGCAATCTTGATCTGCCTGTGGTCGAACAGGCCAGAACCATCGCAGGTGCCGGTGTCGAAGGCCGCATTGACGGGGCGCTGTATCAGGTGGGGGCTGCCAAACGTCTGAACGGTATGCCAGATGGCGTAATTGGCGATTGGCTGACCGCGCAAGAGGATGAAGGCAGCACAGCGGTTGTTGTCCTGAAAGACGGGCAGGTGATCGGTGCTTTGGCCTTGCGCGATGTGGCGCGCAGTGACGCAAAGAACGCGCTTGGCGAACTTAACAGGCTTAACATCACACCTGTGATGTTAACAGGTGATGCGGATCGGGTTGCCAAACGCATGGCCGCAGAGCTTGGTATGGAGTATCGCGCCGAACTGATGCCCGAAGACAAATTGAATGCCTTGGCAGAACTGCGGGATGATCCGAAACGATCTGGTCCGGTGGCGATGGTCGGGGATGGCATCAACGATGCCCCGGCACTGAAATCCGCCGATGTTGGTATCGCGATTGGCAGGGGTACGGATATCGCCCTTGAGGCCGCCGATGCGGTGGCGGTCAAGGATCGGCTGGGTGATGTGGTTAATCTGGTGAAGCTTTCGCGTGCAGCACGCCGGGTGATCCGTGAAAACATCACGATTGCATTGGGGCTTAAGGCTGTCTTTCTGGTGACGTCCATCACCGGTCTAACCGGTCTTTGGCTTGCTGTTCTGGCCGACACCGGGGCGACGGTTCTGGTGACCATCAATTCGCTGAGATTGTTGATTGGCTTGCGAAAGGCATAGATTACAAAGAATTCATACAATAACAAACAAAGCCCGGCGTGATGCCGGGCTTTTTGCTGTAATAATGGTTTGTTCCGGCGCTTAAAGGTCTGTCATCATCTCGGCTGGAATGATTGCTCCGCGATGGGTGATGACCCTGCTGGCAATCTTGTGTCCGGTAAGCGTTGCTGTCAGGCCGTCTTGTCCCTTGAGCAAGCCCGCCATGAAGCCCGCGTTAAAGCTGTCACCGGCGGCCGTCGTATCAATCGGGGTGACCGGTTCCGGGATCGGGACATGCTGGATTTCGCTGCCTTCATAAAGCAAACAGCCTTGCTCCCCCTGTTTGACGACAATCAGGGCAGGGCTCAGCTTGGCAATCCGGCTTACGGTGTCTTGCGCCGTTTTATCACCCCAAAGAAGCTGTTCATCATCGAATGTCGGCATCATGACATCGGCAAGGGCGGTGATGCGGGCGTATGCCTCGCGCGCCTGATCTTCCTTGCCTGACCAAAGCTTGGGCCGGAAATTGCCATCAAAGGCGATCTTGCCACCCTTGTCTTTGTGGGCCTGAAGGGTCTGGAACAGCGGCGTGGTGTTGTCTTCCAGCACATGTAGGCTGATCCCTGAAAGATACAGCCACGGCGCATCTTCAAGCGCTTCTAGGTAGGCCGGGCTTGCCAGTGAAATCGTTTGGCGTGCGGCCGACTGATTGCGCCAGTAATGGAAAAAGCGTTCGCCGTCCGTGCGATTGGTGATCGAATACAGTCCGGTATTTGCCTGATCCGTGCTGATCAGGAACGCATCACTGACGTGGTTGCCTTTAAGCACAGACCGGATCTGCTCACCAAACGGGTCTTCGCCGACCGCAGAGGCAAAGGCGCACTTGATCCCAAGGCGACCAAGATAGACCGCAGTATTAAACGTATCACCGCCAACCTTGACGCTGGCGTTTCCTGCCGGGTCGAAAGAAATCTCGCCCATGGCTTCGCCAATGCAAATGACATCAACAGACATCACAAAACTCCCTGATGCGGATTAACGCAGCATGCCGCGTGCGGCGACCGGCATTTCTGTCATTTCGCCGTTCTGATCGTTGATCCAGACGGTCGGAAACAGGTTGGTCACGACGCAGATGTGATTGGGGATAATCGAAATCACGTCACCGACTGCCGGGTCCCAATCGCTATCACCAAGCTCAATGATGCCGTGTTCTTCGGACAGGCCGACAATCGACGCATCCGGTGCCTCGCGGACCATCCCAAAGCCCTCCAGGCCCAGCAGGTCGGAACTCAGTGCCTTTGATCCTGCATCGATGATGGCGCGGGTTTTGGTTGGGCGGGAAACCACGGTGGTCTTAACAACCGCGGCACAGTTTTCAACGCCACATGCGCCGCGCGCAATCAGGGAACGGTCATTGTAAATGTAGGTCCCGGCGCGGTGTTCAGTTGCGTGATTGAATGCGGGCAGGGCGTCCAGGTTTGGCGTGCCACCAGTCGAAACAACCGGGCAGGGGAGACCTGCGTCCTCGAGACGTTGTTTGGCCTCACTCAGCCATTTGTCGACATTGTCTGCATGATCCATTGGCGGATAGGTCATCAGGCCGCCAAATCGCAGTCCGGGCAGATCATTGATCTTTGCTGCGAGTTCAGCGGCGTCAATCGGGCTTTGCACGCCACACCGTCCTGCACCGGTGTCGCATTCCACAAGAACAGTCAATTCGGTTTCTTCATCCGCAAAGCGCGCCGATAGCCCCTTGGCGACGCTCAGATTGTCACAGGTGACCGACAGGGTGCATTTGCGTGCAAGTGCCGCCAGACGATCAAGTTTGGCAGCACCGATGACGTTGTAGGTCAGCAATATGTCGCGGAGTCCGCCCTCAACCATAACCTCGGCCTCGCCAATCTTCTGGCAGGTGATGCCGATTGCCCCGGCCTCAATCTGTCGTTTGGCAAAAAACGGCAGTTTGTGCGTCTTGATATGCGGGCGTGTCTTAAGGCCCGCCACATCGGCAAGGTTTTGGAAACGCGCAATGTTTTCGTCAACGACGGGGAGGTCAATCACAAGGCAGGGGGTGTCGAGCATGCTGGTTCCTGATTGGTTTGAGGTTGGCGCTCTCAGCTTTTTGCAAAACGAAATTGACATATCTTGAGCGCCGCTGCTAGGGTAAATCCGAAATAACGGTATGTATTCCGTTGTAGCGGAATGCAATAACGTGTTTCCCATAGATTTTGCGAAAATCGGGATGTCCGCATGGGTGCTTTGATACATCCGTGAGGATGGCGAATGAACGTTCCTGAGGATGTCTCATTCAAAGAGGTTTTCGATCCGTTGGGAACCAGGGGCTTGCAGGTCTTTCATGCAACTCCCGAAATTTTGAAAGCAGGAAAAATTACGATGACGATTAAAAGACACGGTGTTGGCGAAGGTAAGGGCAACGGTCAGAAGGCATTGCCATTTGCCAAGGCCACCGAGGCGGATGGCTGGCTTTATGTGTCAGGCCAGACCCCGATGCGTGATGGTGAAGTTGTCGGCAACGGCATTGTCGAACAGTCCCGGATCGCGATTGAGAATATGCTCAAAATCGTTGAAGATGCCGGTTATACCGCGGCTGACATCATGCGCATTGGTGTCTGGCTTGATGATGCGCGCGATTTCTGGTCGTTCAATGGCGTGTTCGAGGAATATTTCAGCGAAAATCCCCCGGCACGTGCCTGCGTGCAGTCCTCGATGGTTGTTGATTGCAAAGTAGAGGTCGACTGCATCGCCTTTCGTAAGGCATAACAGTCTGCAACTATTGCGCTAAGACGTTAAATGAGGGGTTTATGACGGAACAGCAGATACGAAAGCGCGCGCGCGGCATTGATCGTGCGTTCGATATTCTGGACCATCTGCGCGATGTCAGAACCTCTCAGCGTCCTGCCGAAATCGCCCAGGCTTTGGGCGCGCCGACCTCGACGGTTTACGATCTGATCGGCACGCTGATCGATCACGGCATGCTTGAAGTGACCGATGCCAACGGTTCGGTCTTTTTGGGGCGGCGGGTTTATTTCCTTGGCCTTGCTTATCGTGATTATTTCGATCTGACCCGGCAGGCGGCCGGGGTGCTTGATGAAATCACCGCAAGCACCAAGGAAACCTCCCAGTTTTGTATGCTGGATGGCAACAAGTATACCGTGGCCCTGCAACGCGAAGGCAGCCGCCCGTTTCGCATTTCTGCTGATGTCGGGGAACGGACTGCCATTCCGTGGACGGCATCCGGGCGTCTGTTGCTGGGGCACCTGAGTGATCAGGAAATCCGCGATCTGATCCCGGCGGAGGACTTTATCCTGCCCGACGGGCGTCAAATGGATATCGATGCCTATGTCGCTGAAATCCGCCGTGCGCATGACGAACGCTTTTTCTCGTTCGACAGTATTGTGGATACCTTCACTCATTGCTTTGCCGCACCGGTCTATAATCAAAGCGGTATCTGTTCTGCCACGCTGTGTATTGTCGCCCCCAAGGACGACGCGCGTAAAAACTATGATCTCTATAAAAACGTGCTTCAGAGCGCGGGCGACAAGCTTTCCAAAACCGTCTGAGCCAACAGGGCACCGGTCGATAAACACATCACCCGGATCAATCGTCCGGGTATTTTTGTTTTTGCGTCTTGGTGTTGTTGTGGAACTTGGCCGGAAAAGAGAAAGCGGCGGTTATCGTTTCCCGCATCGATAACCACCGCTTTTCCACCTTGAGAGGCCTATGGGGAGAGAGGACCCATAGGTCTGAGAGACAAGCCGCTTGGGGACAAGTGCGAATGGGTTGCATTCGCGGGCTGTGTCGAGACCCGTTATAGGTAAGAAAAAACACCGACGCAAGTGAAAATCGTTCTCATTTGCGAAAAACTTTTGGTTGATACCTTTCTGATATAAATATCCCGATAAAAACAGTTGGTTAATCGTGGTGCTTATGCTCGGATTTCCGCGATATTCGGATGATGCGAATAGAAAAACCCGCAGCGTTTGTGCGGGTTTTGAATGGCTTTATCGTCGGGTTTGCTCAGCCAATGATCCGGCGTAAATGATTGTCCCAGTGCTGCGATTTCAAGGAATCGTCTGGCAGTTCGACCCGTTTGCGACGAATCGCATCCATTCGCCAACCATTGCCAAGGCCACTGGTGCCAACAAATTCACCGGCCCGATCCGTGGCGGCAAGGCCGCAGCCATCCGGGGCGGCGATATGGGTCAGGAAGTCATTGGTTTGCGCATCCCAGAAGGTCACGAGCCCGCCACGCGGACAGGAAATGCCAAACACCTGGCCCGACGCATCAAATCGCACCGACCCGCAATATTGCCGCATGCGGTACTGAACGGTATCTGGTGCCTCAATCGGGCGGATGTCTGATCCCGGTTGCCAGATGCCGACAAGTGGCACCTGATCGGTCAGATCACCTTGATACTGGAAGCCAGCGGCAATCGTGCCGTTGGCGGACACATCAAGATGGCGGATCGAAAGTTTGTGCCAGTCATGTTTAAGGGCCGCCTGATGAACAAGTTTGCCAGTCCGGCGATCAATGATCGACAGGTTTGGTTGCATCGAGCTGATATTAAGTGGTGTGCGCCCGTCCTGATCGGGGTGGGTGTGCAATCCGCCATTGGCAATCACCAGATGTTCGCCATCCGGCATCAGATGCAATTCATGCGGGCCGGTGCCAAAACTGTCGAACTCCGCCACCCGGCGATAACCGTCCTCGGCATCCCACACGGAAACAACCCCGCGGGCATGGTCAAAGTCGTTTTCGGTGATGTAAAGATAACGGCCATCATTGGAATAGATCGCATGACCATAAAACCGGCGGTCTTCCGGGCAGTGCAGTTTGGCGCGGACTTCGCCGGTATGGCGATCAAGGATCAGGCCATAAAGCCCGGGGCGGCGTTCAACGGCTGCCACATCAACATGGTTGGGGCGAAGGCCGATGTCATGCCCGCGGCCGGGCAGGTTTTGTTCAAAAAGGATTTTGCCAGACGCGTTAAACGCGCTGACATAATAGTCATCATGTTCCCCGGCACTGGCGGAGATATAAACTGCGCGGTCTTCGGGGTTTGGCGTGGTTGCAGCACGGGCAAGGCCCACCGGTAACAGGGTAAAGGCCCCGCCAACACCCATGAGTTTCAGGAAGCTGCGACGTTGATATGCCATCTTTGATCTCCTGCCGTCTGGGCCCTAGTCGCCATCCAGCGCGTTAAAGCCGCCACCAAGCTGGGTATTGCCGCCGACATCGTTTTCAACAAGCGTGGTCAGGAAATCAATCTGACCCTTAAGGTCTGTCAGCACGGTATAACCATCGGGCTGTTCCAGCACCCCGGCAACAGAGGGCGGTAGCTCTGCCACTATGTCGCCAACAGTCTGCCAGTTAAGCTTGAACGACCGATCCAGCAGGCTGTTATCAATCAGGGCGGCAAGGCCTTTGCCTTCTTCGCCGACATCCCCCCATGTGCCGTCATAGATGGCAAACAGACCAATCAGGTTATGTTCGATATTACGAAGCGATCGTTCCGAGATCGGGCTTTCCGCACGGCTTGCACTGGCGTCCTCGGCCCCATCGCCAAGCGGACGGGCAAGCTTTTGGCTTGAGATGATCAAAAGCCCTTCATGTAGGGCACGATACAGATCGGTCGCGGCAAACTTGGCAGTGGGATAATCCATGCTGTCTGGTCCGGCATTTTCCATGGCGGTGGCAAATTCCGGCCATTCGGCCTGTAATTCACCCGACAGGGTGCTGAGGTTTGTGGCAATGGCAGTGCCATATTGGCACAGGAACACACCGTCTTCATCGGCCGCAATCATCTGATCGCCGTGATCATCGGCAAACAACACCTCTTCAAGTGCCGGGAAGCCCTGAAGGGCGGCACTGGCACTCGAAAGCTGTTCGGGATCGGTATAGGGAGCCGGCTTGTCAAACATCAGCTTGCGGAACTGACGGGCGGCCGTGCCATGTTTGTCCGGCCAGTATTCGATATGCTGATCACGACCATTGGCAACCAGCGGCCCCATGCGCCAGGGCTGGATTTCCTGCCAGATATCCATTGCCGCGTGAAAGGCGGTTTGGGTGTCTTCAAGTCCGCCCTTATCGGGATCTGAACAGAAATCCTTGAACTCGCTGGTCAGGTTTTCTGTTGCCGCGTGGAAGTCATCAAGCTTCGGCGGCATCACGGTGCCCAGCAAGTGCGCCAGAACCGGCTGATAATTTTCATCGGGAATATCGGCTTGGGCCGCAGGGCTGATCAGACCAAAAGCAAGAACCGTTGTGGTCGAAAGCAATAAGGTGCGCCTGCTGGATTTGGAGAGCATATGACTTTTCCCGATATTCACTTGGTGTGGCTTGTTACTTGTCAGATATACAGCGTCACAATGACTTTAGAAACGCCAGTAATTTGCCGCGCTCTGATGGGGGGAGCGTTGTGACCGCACCGCGCGCGTTTTCAGCCTCACCCCCATGCCATAGGATCGCTTCAAGAATGGTTCTCGCCCGTCCGTCATGCAGGAAGCGGGCACGTGGATCAATCTCTTGCGCGCGGCCAATCCCCCAAAGTGGCGGGGTGCGCCATTCACTGCCCGATGCCTGTGCCTCCGGCCGGTGATCGGCAAGGCCGTCGCCCATGTCGTGTAACAACAGATCCGTGTAAGGCCAGATCACCTGTCCGGACTGTTCGGGCATGTCAGCACGTTCGGGCAAGTCGTAGCGCGGCGTATGGCAGGACGCGCAACCGATTGCGTCAAAGATCTTTTCGCCCGCCAAAACGTCGGCATCATTTGCGTTGGACCGCGCAGGCGGGGCAATGTTGCGTGCGTAATACAGCACCAGATCGGTCATCACCGAATGGACTTCCAGCCCCTCGAATTCTTCGTCATCGCCATCGGGTGCTGTAATGCAATCCGTTTGCGCAGTCGTGCAATCACCGCTGGCATTTGGATAAAGCGGGGTGGAAAGGCCGATATCAAACTGGAATGCATTCTGGTTTTGCTGATCAAGGGTCGGCATACCGGCCTTCCAGCCAAATCGACCAATCGCCATTTCTGATTTGGCAATGTCCCAGACCTGATTAAGCCGCCCGGATATGCCATCGCCATCTTTATCCTGCGGATCACTTGCCGCCATCAGGGTGCTGTCAGGAATGGCTTCCAACAGTCCAAGCCCGATCATCGGTGGGGCAAGGCGCGGGGACACCATGATGTCTGGATGCAGTGGCCCATAGGCCAGATCGGTCATTTCATAGCTTGGGTTGCGCAAGGTAACCGTTTCACCCCCGGTCAGAAGAACGTCGGTCGTTGTATAGGTCACCTTGACCCGTCCTTCGGCCTGAATGCCGGGGATCGAGAAATCCTGAAACTGCCCGCCATAAACCGGGTCGGGAATGGTCGCCAGCTTGCCATCCAGATGGTCGCGGAGTTGTTCTGCGGTTTGCGGTGGGATGGACAGGCGCAGCAACATCGATGTTGCCCCGGCCTCGCTATCATTTTCATCAACCGGATGACCGCGGCCATTGCGGATATGGCATCCGCTGCAGGCGCGTGAATTAAACAGCGGACCCAATCCGTCTGCCGCCTTGGTTCGGGTCGGGGCGGTGACCCACAATCTTTGAAAAAGGGCTTCACCCAGCTTGAAATCAAGCCGCTTTTCAAAGCTCATGTTGGCTGACTGGCGCAGGAAGGCATTGCGGCCCGTCGCCCCGGTCCAACTTGTTTCGCCGCCGGGCATCGCCAGGTTGCCGGTCGTTTCGGCATGAAGCGCGACAGGTGCCATGGCAAAGCCAATTGTGGCCATCCAGAACAGGCGTGAAAACTGGGGCGTACGTGCGGGACGGTTCATGGAAGTCTTCTAATTCGGGGTCAAAGCAAAACGGCGGGAGACATCATCCCCCGCCGTTCACGGTCAGTCAGGCAGGTGCCTGATGATCAGGATTAGTTGACAGCAGCCGGGTTGTCGAGGCTGTCAGAACCTTCGAACTCGATACCATCAATGCCGACCGCGGCAATGATCTGTTCGATCGATTTGGTCTGATCGACAAGCGCATCAACGAAGGACTGAACGACGGCATTGCCATCTTCATTGCCCATGGCAATCAGCTGATCAAAGGCTTCGCCGCCCTGTGCGCGGGTAACCATGACTTTACCGGCAACAACCGATGCTGCCAGCTTGGCGCGCAGTTCGGTATCCAGTGCCGCGTCATTGGCCGCAACCAGATCAGAAAGCGACGGGCCTTCAACAACCGAACCATCAACACGGGTGTAACGGCCAAGGTAAACGTTCTGGATGCCCAGTGCGTCATAGAAGTGGCTGTTGTGGGTGTTGTCCGAAAAGCAATCATGCTCTTCTTCCGGATCATGCAGCAGCAGACCAAGTTTGGTACGCTCGCCGCCCAGTTCGCCATAAGAAAGCGAACCCATGCCGGTCACAATCGCGGTCAGGCCCGGAACACCATCACCTTCAAGAACGGTTTCACGTGCTTCGCCGCCTTCGGCCCACTGCGCGGTCATCCATTCAAGATCAGACACCATCAGATCAACTGCGGCCTGAAGGTATTCACCACGACGGTCGCAATTACCATTGGTGCAGGCATCACCCGACGCATAGTCGGTCCATTTACGTTCACCGGCACCGGCATCGGTCCCATTGAGGTCCTGACCCCAAAGAAGGAATTCAATCGCGTGGTAGCCGGTGGCAACGTTTGCTTCGACGTCATCGATTTCATGCAGGCTTTCAAGCAGAGCCGCATCAATGGTCGAGGCATCGATGGTTTCGCCCGAGATGGTCAGGGTCGGGTTGGCAATAACATTGGCTGTATAAGCCGGGTTTTCTTCGCTTTCTTCGCCGTAAAGGCCGGTTTCGACATAGTCGATCAGACCTTCATCAAGCGGCCAGGCATTTACCTTGCCTTCCCAGTCATCAACAATCGCGTTGCCGAAACGATATACTTCGGTCTGCTGATAGGGTGCGCGCGATGCCAGCCATGCGGATTTCGCGGCATCAAAGGTTGAGGCCGACGGATTTGCAACCAGTTCATCAATCGCCGCCTGCAGTTCCTTGGCGGTGATCAGTGAATCTTCGTAACCGGCATGCGCGATATCGGCATAAGTGGTCAGCACGTCTTTGGCGGCCGGTGCGGCATATGCCTGTGCGCCAAGGGTAGTGACCAGTGCGGCCGTACCCAGAATCTTTGCGATCTTCATAGGAGTTCCCATCTATCCCTGAATGGTGAGCCAAGGGCAAAAGCCCCTTCGATCAAGGTGAAAATCCGTCACGCTCAAAACTGAACGCGCACAGGAACTGTGACCCTGATCACTTTGCTTCCGCCAATTGATACTGCTTGTGAGAATGATTTTCAATTAAAGAATTGGCAATTCGCAAAGTTTTAGGTTTCGGTAATGTGATAACCGTTGGTTGACCCGGCATCCGCGGGCAATTTGTACTGGCATGGAAAATTGATCTGTCTTTAAGTTTCTTGACGGAAACTGCTGTGCGATATTTTCCGCAATTGAATAACCCCTGTTCGTGCAAAGAGAGAGACCCGATGAGCACCCCGTCCGCAGACGAAAAGAAAGTCAAACTTTGGGATTTCCCGGTTCGCCTGTTTCATTGGGCTCTTGTCGTTGCCATTGTGACGGCCTGGTGGAGCAATCGACAGGTGATGATTGATATCCATGCCATCGCCGGTTACAGCGTGCTTGCTCTTGTGATCTTTCGCATCATCTGGGGCTTTGTTGGCAGCTCAAACGCCCGCTTTGCTGATTTCCTGACCGGTCCACGCCATGTGATCGGTTATCTCGGGAAATTGCCCAAGGGTTCGACCTCTGAACTGACATATACCGGGCACAACCCGGCCGGGGGGTGGATGGTTTTGGTCATGATTTTGCTGGTCGGGGTGCAAGCGGTATCTGGCCTGTTTGCCAGCGAGGATACCTTCCTGTTCTTTGACGGGCCGTTGGTTGCCTATGTCAGTTCCGATTTTGCCAGCACCATGAACTGGATCCATCACACCAACATCAACCTGATCTATGGGGCCGTCGGGCTGCATGTCTTTGCCGCCCTGTTTTATCTGGTCGTAAAGCGCGAAAACCTCATCCGGGCGATTGTGATTGGCACCCGCCGCGTGCCGGCCGAACTGGCAGGGCGCTTTGCAAATATCCGGTTTGCCTCACCCGTGCTGGGGATTGTGATCCTGATTGTCTGTGCGCTTGTGGTGTGGGGCGGTGTCACGCTGGCCCGCGGTTAGTTCGGGGCAGCGGATAATAATGACAAAGGCCAACGTTCCCTTGATGGAACGTTGGCCTTTTTGATTTACCTGCAAACCCCGTGATCGGGTGGGGCCGCAAGATCAATTTTTACTTGGTGCGGAACTCGTCATGGCAACCTTTGCAGGACTTGCCAAGATTACCCATCGCAGCGCCCATCGCACCCTTGTCACCAACCGCATCGGCCAGCGCAAGCGCGGCTTGCTGCATTTCCGGGAAGCGGCCAGAGAAATCATCCCAGTTGGTCCAGATATCGGCACTTGCCGTTGTCTTGACGGATGCATCCGGGGTTTGCGGCTCGAACGCCGCCTGGGCAGCACCCGCCGAAAACGCAATGCCCTTGGCCAGGTTGGCCAGAACCGGATCGGGCAGGGTGCATTCGCCCTTCATGTAGCAGCCAAGTGTACCCATCGCGCCGCCGATGCCATCCATCAGCATCTTGCGGTTTTCAACCGCGGCGTTGTCGGATGCTTCATCGGCCTGTGCCATCATCGGGAATGCGGCACCTGCAGTTATGATCGTGCCGAGGAGACCGGCAAAAAGGAGCTTCTTCATCTTGGGTTCTCTCTCCAAAACGCGTTAAAGTGTCTCTCTGAGTGCAGCGTTCAGTTTAGTTTTTTATATTGAGATGTAAGCACGTTATTGCCATTAGCCCGCCGCAAGGCTTAGTGTCCCAGCAGTGCCCCCGAAACTGTAATCACAAGCGCGTGATCACCAAAATTTTTGTTATTGCGTGCCAAGGAAGTCCCGCCCATGTCCGCTGCCACCCGGAATAATTCACCCTCCGCATCATCCGCCCCGGATCCTCAGGCCAATGAGACCCTCATTCGCGAGGGACGCGCGCGTGCACGCGCCCTTATCCGCGACTGGAACCTCAGACATGCCTATATCAACGGTGAATGGCGGGCCGCCGACAGTCGTGAAACGCTGGACGTGATCGATCCGGCCAAGGGTGACGTGATTGGCAAAGTGCCATTTATGCGCACATCCGAGGCCCGGCAGGCAATTGATGCGGCCCATGCGGCCTTTCCGGCATGGTCGCGCATGCTGGCACGCGAACGGGCAGATATCTTGCGCCGCTGGCGTGACTTGCTTGAAACTCATCAAGAAGACCTCGCTGCCCTGATTACCCTAGAACAGGGAAAGCCGCTTGATCAGGCGCTTCGCGAAGTGGTTGGTGCGATTGCCTATGCCGAATGGTATGGCGAAGAAGCCAAGCGCGCCTATGGTCAAACCATGCCCGCAACCCAGCGCGATCGTCGCGTTGTTGTGCAAAAACACCCCGTAGGTGTGGTCGCGGCGATCACGCCCTGGAATTTCCCGCTGACCATGGTGGTACGCAAATGTGCGCCCGCCTTGGCGGCAGGCTGTACTGTTATTGTCAAACCGGCCGAGGATACCCCGCTTTCAGCACTAGCAGCCGCCAAGCTGGCCGAACAGGCCGGTTTCCCGCCCGGTGTGTTTAACGTCGTGACCGGTTTGCCCCACCCGATAGGCGAGGCCCTGACAGGCGATCAGCGCGTTCGGATGTTGTCGTTCACTGGCTCAACCTCGGTGGGCAAACGGTTGATGGAACAATGCGCGCCGACGATGAAAAAGCTGTCGCTGGAGCTGGGTGGAAACGCACCCTTTATCGTCATGGATGACGCTGATCTGGATGCAGCCGTTGCTGGCGCGATGATTTCAAAGTTCCGCAACAGTGGCCAGACCTGCGTTTGTGCCAACCGCATTTTCGTCCAGGACGGTGTCTATGATGCCTTTGTCGAAAAGTTCGTTGCCGCCAGCAAGGCACAGACCATTGGCAATGGATTTGTGCCCGGCACGGAATTGGGCCCACTGATCAACCGGCAGGCGGTGGCGAAGGTCGAACGCCTTGTCGCCGATGCCCAAAAGCGCGGTGCAAACCTGATTTACGGCGCGCCCTTGCCCGACGAAGGCTTTTTCACCCGGCCACTTGTGATGACCGATGTGCCCGATGATGCAGATTGCTTTGACGAGGAACTGTTTGCCCCGGTGGCGCCGATCTATCGGTTTGGCACTGAAGATGACGTGATCACACTTGCCAATCGGGTGCGCACCGGACTGTCTTCTTATATCTACAGTCGCGATATCGGGCGTATCCAACGGCTTGCCGATCGTCTGGAAGTCGGTGTGGTCGGCATCAATGATGGCACCACCAGCCACGAAGGTGCGCCGTTTGGCGGGGTAAAGGAAAGTGGTCAGGGCCGCGAAGGCGGTCATTGGGGGCTTGAGGAATATCTTGAGCCCAAATACCTCAATTACGCCCTTAAGTCGGACATCTGACGGCGTGTAAAGAACCCCCATATAGGCGGATCGTAAAACGGCAATATACTGATCGGGTGTTGCCGTTTTCTGCTTTTGGATGAGCTATGCAGAATTGTGCGGTGTGACTCTGGCGAAAATATCTGCAATTTTGACCGTATTTGGCGAAAAATCGATCTGAACCAAGTATTTTTCGATGATTTTTCTTCTGCGCAGGACTTGAAATACCGGCGGGCAGAGCATCTTGATATTAGGATCATAATAGATTTGGCGGGATGTTAAGGGTTTCAGAGCGTGAAAATGTGAGCAAAACGAACGCCTTATTTGTCATGATACAAATATGTGAAATATGCATGACGAAATTATCTCGTTGCCAGCCATAGGTATGCGTTGAATGCATGTTTGGGGTGATAAAACTCCTCTCGTCGGTATGATCAAACAGGCGTACACCGGGTTTAACGAAACACACAGCGAAACCCCGGCGGGAACAACGCCGGATGCTTTTAAGAGGAAACGGACATGAAAATGTATCGTGATTATGACCTGGTTGCCCTGCAGCGCGAAGCTGAACATCTCCGTGCACAGGCTATGCGTCAGATGCTTGTTGCACTGGTACGCAAAGTTGGTGCCCTGTTTGGCGCACACAACAAACCCCACGGTGGTGTTGCTGCTGGCGCGTAATTGCCTAGCCAACCACACCCTGCGACCGTTCAACCGGTACGCTTAAAAACGCCTCCGCATCTCGTTGTTGCGGAGGTGTTTTTGTTTGGGCACTTCACCTTCGCAGTTTGCACCGCTATTAAGGGGGATCGACCCCGTTCGAATTGTGCAGAAGTTGGTCTTTATGAAACTTGCCCATTACGCCTTTGGCGAAGAAAACCGTGACAACGGCACCATCGTGATTGTCCATGGCCTGTTTGGTCAGGCCCGCAACTGGACGGCCATCGCACGGCGACTGGCGGAAAAGTATCACGTTGTCACTGCTGATTTGCGAAATCACGGACGCTCCGACTGGGACGCGGAAATGACTTATCCCGCCATGGCGGCCGATCTGGCCGAACTGATCGGCGAGGTGTCTGATAAGCCGGTGCATCTGGTCGGGCATTCGATGGGCGGCAAGGCATCGATGGTGCTTTCCCTTTCGGCCGATGCCGGTTTGGTTGCCGATCTGGTCGTGGTCGATATTGCCCCGGTTTCCTATGACCATGATTATAGCGGCTATATCAGCGCCATGCGCGATGTCGACTTTTCCACCATTTCGCGCCGCGCCGAGGTCGAAGACGCCCTGTCTTCTGGCGTATCGGAAAAAGGCGTGCGTCAATTCCTTGCCCAGAATGTCGCGACTGACAAGGAAACGGGCGCGATGTCATGGCAGGTCAATATTGATGCCATGGCCAATTATCTTGACGATATTATCGGCTGGCCTACGGACGGGCTTTCCGATCAGTATGATGGCGATGTGCTGTTTATTTCGGGTGCGAACTCGCACTATGTCGATCCCAAGGACCGCGATCACATCAAGTCGCTTTTCCCCAAGGCGGCCTTTACCAGTATCAAGGGCGCTGGCCACTGGGTCCATGCCGAGAAACCCGATGCCGTGCTTTTGACCCTGTCTGCCTTTCTGAAACGCTAGTCCGGTGACGCCATCATGTTCGATCTGCCCAAAGGCTGGTCTCTTCCCGATCAGGATCACGTCCGTGTCAGTGATATCGAATGTCTGTCGGATAACTGGTATCGGCTTTATCGCGTCATCTTTGATCTGAAGCGATCAGACGGATCGTGGCAGAGTCAGACGCGCGAAGCTTATGAACGTGGCAATGGTGCGGGCATCCTGCTTTATAACCGCACGGACCGCACAGTCATCCTCACCCGACAGTTTCGCCTGCCAAGCTTTGTCAATGGCAACGAAGACGGCATGTTGATCGAAGTCCCGGCGGGTGTGCTTGATGATCGCGATCCGGCCGCAGCCGTCATTGAAGAGGTCGAAGAAGAAACCGGCTATAAGATCGGAAAGCCCCGCCAGGTCTTTGACCTGTTCATGAGCCCGGGATCCGTCACCGAACGTTTGCATCTGTTCGTTGCCGAAGTTACCCGCAATCACCGCGAAGGGGATGGTGGCGGCTTGCACGAAGAGGGCGAGGATATCCATGTGCTTGAGATCGGCTTTGACGACATCATTCCGATGATGGCCGATGGCCGTATCCGCGATGCCAAGACCGTAATCCTGTTACAGCACGCCCTTCTGACCAAGCTGTTTGATTAACCACGGATCACCAAGGCAGCTCTGTACCGTCATAGGCAAAGAACCCGCCCGATTGCAGGGCATCAAGATGATCAATGACGTTGAGCATATTGGCCGTCGCCTCGACCGGGCTTTGTACTTTCAGTCCGGATTTGGCAAACGGGCCGGAAAGCCCGGTATCGACCGTGCCGGGATGAAGGGCCACACAAACGCAATCACGTTTGTTTCGCCCGATTTCAATCGCGGTGCACTTGACCAGCTGATTAAGAGCTGCCTTGGCCGCACGGTATCCGTACCAGCCCCCCATGCGATTATCCCCAATACTGCCAACCTTGGCCGACAGGGTGGCAAACACCGATTTGCCTGACCGCGGCAACAGGGGGCAGAAATGCTTCATCAAAAGCGCCGGTCCGATCGCGTTGATCTGAAACTGCTTGGCCAAGTAGTCGGCATCAATCTGACGCAGGGATTTTTCCGGCTGGAAATTCTCGTCATGCAGATATCCGGTTGCATCAATGATCAGACGTACTTCGCCACCAAGCGTTTTGACATAATCCGCGCATTCGGCGACGGTTTCCGGGCGATCAAAATCAAGGGCAGGACTGCTGGATCGCGAAAGCGCGATCACCCCGGAAAACCGCCCGCTGGCCTGCAAATGATCGACAAAGGCCTTTCCGATGCCGCCTGTTGCACCACAGACGACGGCAAGGCTGTCTTTTGGAAAAGTGTCAAATGTCGTCAAGCTGGTCATGGTGGTGGGCTCAGTCGTTGTTTTGATGTTTAAAACTTTACGCGTTGCCGTGAGGGGCGGTTCACCTGTGTCTTTTTGTCATTGGCAGTACTGTGATCAAACCAAAAAAGCCGCCTGTTTTTATGCAGGCGGCTTTTGATATGGTTGCGGTTAGGTGTTATTCGGCCGCGTTGATGTGCGTGACATTGGGGGCGCTGCGCGCACCTTTGCCTTCGTGATCGTGGCGGCGGATGAATTCCTTGATCCGCGGGCTGATCTGTTCACGCCAGCGACGCCCGTTAAAGACGCCGTAATGGCCGACACCCTGCTGAAGATGATGCATGCGCATATTGTCAGGCAGATTGGTGGTCAGCTTGTGGGCCGCGCGGGTCTGTCCCATGCCGGTAATGTCATCACGTTCACCTTCAACGGTCAGAAGGGCCGTTTTGGTGATGGCGGATGGATCAACCGGAACACCCTGCCAGCGCATCGTACCTTCGGGCAGGCTGTGTTCGTGGAATACGACCTTCAGCGTCTGCAGATAAAACTCGGCCGTCATATCCATGACCGCCAGATATTCCTGATAGAAATGACGCTTGGCATCGGCACTTTCGCCGTCACCTTCGACAAGGTGATTGAACATGTCGTGATGGGCGGAAACGTGACGATCCCAGTTCATGCTCATGAAGCCTGCAAGCTGCATAAAGCCCGGGTAAACCCGGCGCATCACACCTGCATGCGGCAAGGGCACATGCGAAATCACATGCTGCTCAAACCAGTCAAGGGTATGCTGCTTGGCAAACTTGTTGACCTCGGTCGGGTTTTCGCGGGTATCAATCGGGCCCCCCATCAGGGTCATCGATGCCGGCTGGCAGGCTTCGTTGCCTGCTGCCATCAGGGATGCTGCGGCAACCACCGGCACAGAGGGCTGACAAACGGCCATCATATGCGTGTTCGGGCCAAGCTTGCGCAGGAAGCGCATCAGATAATCGATATAGCTATCCAGATCGAAATGGCCAAGGTGGACGGGCACCAGACGGGCATCAATCCAGTCGGTGATATAGACATCATGATCGGGCAGAAGTGCTTCGACCGTGCCGCGCAGAAGGGTTGAAAAGTGTCCGGAAAGGGGGGCCACAATCAACAGGCGCGGGTCATCGGGCTGTGTTTTCAGATGGTCGGTTTCGCGCTTGAAATGCAACAGGTTGCAAAAAGCTTCGCTGTGGACGATTTCTTCGGTGACCGGCACGGTTTCACCGTTGATCACCGTCGTGTCCAGACCGAATTCCGGTTTGCCGTAACGATGGGTAATATGCGTGAACACGTCACACGCTGCGGCCGCTGCCCGACCCTGATGGGTATAGGACATTGGATTGGCCGGATTGCGCAGCCACTTCTTGCTGGCATCTGCTGCCATGCGAAGCGGGCTTATTGTGGCGTGCTGCAATTCATAAAGGTGATACAGCATTTATTCTCACTCCCGGGTGACCGACAAAGGTTTAAGTGGCCACCGACCTGGTTTACGGCATTTCACCCTGTTTTATCCGCGCACAGCGTACCCGCGCGCGTAATCTGGCTTTTTTCAGAATTCCGGTCGGGACGAATAATTTCCGTTGGCCGATCTGACGCCCGTTGCTCAATATCTGGGGATCAGCGTTCTGAAATCCAATTGTTGCTTCAAAGCCTACTTGAGTTCCGCAGACAAGCAATAGCCATAAAGTATGAGGAAATAACGAATTATCTTTTTCACCCTGATTCAAACGAAATTTTGCCGGTTTGTCGAGTGAAATTTTGCAATGCAGCGTAAACTGTTGCGATGCAATAAAAAGTTTTTGACATGTATCGTTGGAGCTTGGTGGGCGATTGATGAGGTGAATGTGAGGAAGCCTCATATTTTCTGTTGGGGTAAATCTGGTGCCGGGTACGTGCAAATCAAAAAAAAGCGCCGCTATTGGGGAAATAGCGGCGCCAGTAGGCGGAGTATGCGGAAAGCATTATTGCGGTCCATGAGGCCCCATGGGGAAGACTGGGCGTAGGGAAGGTCTGACCGACAGGCGGGACAGGGTTTGGGTGCGGGGTTGCCTGCCGGTCAGACGCCCGTGATGGACAAAAGCTGGGTGGCTTATGGTCCGGGCCTCAGAAACACAAATAACGTGTGTTGGGAATTATTAGACAAGACCGCGAAGGGTCTGGGCCATACCAAGTCCGATCACAAACAGGAAAAATCCTGTGCTGCCGACAACAGCGACTGTGCTGCAAAGCTCGTTTAAGCGGGTCGGGTTCTCGATCAGTTTCAGCATGGTGTGTCCTCCTCAATCTGTCTGGAGGAACCATACTGTTCTGATTTTGTTCTCGCAAGAACAAAATTGGAACAAACGAGGATAATGTAAGTTAAATACCTGATATATATAAATTAAATGTCGTTCACAAATGTTCTCATTCTTGTGGTGAGAACAGGAACGAGAATGGGTTTTCTTGTGCCAATGAGATCGCAAAGGCGCAGAAAACAGGGATTCCGTGCGAGTCTTGTGTCAATGTTCTTTGTGTTCTCTTTGGTTGATGGGAATTAAACGCCGATTGAACCGACCCAAGAGATCGGTTTTTGGAACAAACCGTGCGCCAAATGCAAATCGTCCAAACTGTTTCAATCGTGCGTGCGGGTGCGTCGGCAGAATCAAATTGTTGCACGATGTTTCAACTGTCCTAAAATGCAGGAAATCCGGCTGTAATTGCAGTGGTTTTGCAACAAACTGTTACGGTTAAACCGGATTTCGGTAAAACGTCTTCTATCGCGCGTGATCGCAGTGGTCTTGCCCCCATGGATCGTGTAACAGTGCGCGTAAGGATCGTGACGAATTAGCCTTGCTGATCAGGACACAGCAGGGCCGAACGTCAGGCTCCGGTCGTCAGGTGTTTGGCGACAGACCATCGGTCATCAAGACGGGTGTCATATTCCTGTCAGGTGACAAATAACAGGCGGGATCGGAAAATCCGGTTCTGCATCACGGCATCGGCCGTGCCCCGATTGTCTGCCAGGATCGCAAGATCCAGGGTCCCACCTTGGCGACGGGAAGGAAACGTTGGAAGGCTAAGGGCATAATGAAACAAAGGCAAAGGCTTAAGCATCGTATCGCGGATATCGTGATTTTCGGTGGGACCGGAGATCTGGCGTTACGTAAACTTTTTCCCGCACTGTATGAAATGGAACGCACCGGGCGTTTCGATGATGAGACCCGCATCTTTGGCGCATCGCGCAGCGAACATAGCGACGAAGATTTCCGGGCCAAGCTGGAAGAAGCCGGGAAGAAATTCATTCCCAAAGGCGAATTCGAACCCGAGACCTGGGCGAAGTTCGCCAGCCGCATCGCCTATGTGCAGGTTTCTGCCGGCGATGAAAGCGGGTTCAAGGTCCTGTATGAAAAGCTGTCCGATCAGCCTGATCGTGACCGCGTCTTTTATTTTTCGACCAGTCCGTCGCTGTTTGCCGACATGGCCTTTAATCTGAAAAAGGCCGGTCTGGTAACGCCGAATTCCCGTGTCGTGCTTGAAAAGCCGCTGGGCCATGATCTGGACAGTTGCCGCGAAATCAACGGCCAGATCGGTGACGTGTTCGAGGAAAACCAGATTTTCCGTATCGACCACTATCTTGGCAAGGAAACGGTGCAGAACCTGATGATCCTGCGCTTTGCCAATGCGATGTTCGAGCCGCTGTGGAACAGTGCGCATATCGATCACGTACAGATCACGGTCGGCGAGGAAGTCGGGGTCGAGGGCCGCTGGTCCTATTATGACGATGCCGGTGCCATGCGCGATATGGTGCAGAACCATATGTTGCAGCTTTTGTGCCTTGTCGCGATGGAGCCGCCCTATGTCCTTGATCAGGACGCGGTCCGCGATGAAAAGGTCAAGGTGCTGAAAGCCCTTCAGCCGATCAATGATAGCAACATCGACAGTTCCACCGTGCGCGGCCAGTACCGCAAGGGCGCTGTGGGCGGCAAGGAAGTGCCGGGTTACCTCGAAGAGGAAGGGGCCAATACCGACAGCACCACCGAAACCTTTGTCGCCATCCGGGCGGAGCTTGATAACTGGCGCTGGTCTGGCGTTCCGTTCTATCTGCGTACGGGCAAACGTTTGCCCAAGCGTCATTCGGAAATTGTCATTCAGTTCCGTGACGTTCCGCACCAGATTTTCCCGCTGGCAAAATCCATGACCAACTATCAGGCCAACAAGCTGGTCCTGCGTCTGCAGCCGGATGACGGTATCCATCTGGTTCTGAATAACAAGAACCCGGGACCGGGGCTTGTGCGTCTGCGTCCGACGGCATTGAACCTGTCCTTTGCCGAGGCGTTTGGTGGCCGCAGCCCGGATGCTTATGAGCGTCTTTTGCTGGATGCGATTGATGGCAACAACACCCTGTTTGTCCGCCGCGATGAACAGGATATTGCCTGGCAGTGGGTCGACGCCATTCAGGATGCGTGGCAGAACAATCATGTCACGCCCAAGGGATACACCGCCGGAACGTGGGGCCCGTCTGCTGCCATCGCCCTGATCGAACGCGATGGCCGGACCTGGAACGAAGAAGCCGGGTTCTAGCATTGTGCACCCCGGTACTTGTGTGCCGGGGCCTTGCGCAAACGCGCCATGACCCCAACTTCGGGAAGAAGACATGACAAACGAACGCACATTCAAAAGCGGCGATGAAATGCTTGCGGCAATGGTCAAGGAAACCGTTGATCGTCTGGAATTTGCCATCGCAACCCGCGGCCACGCCAGCATCGCAGTTGCGGGTGGACGTTTTCCAAAGCCGCTGTTTCAAACCCTTTCACAGGCGCGCCTTGACTGGTCAAAGGTGATTGTCACCCTTGGCGATGATCGCTGGGTTGGCCTTGATGACGATCAGTCCAATGAGAAGCTGGTGCGCGATAACCTGTTTATCAACGAAGCGCAGAATGCCCGCTTTGTGTCGCTGAAAACAGCCGATAACAGTCCGGAAGACGCGGTCGAAACCGTCAGTGCGCGTTTGCGTACTGAAATGCATTGGCCGCTTGATATCGTATTTTTGGGGATGGGGGATGACGGTCATACCGCATCGCTTTTCCCGTCCTCAACCCCCGAAGCCCTGGGTAATGGGCTTTATCCCAAGCATGGCGAACTGGTTGCCGCTGCCCGCCCGACCGTATCCCCGGTCCCGCGCATCAGCATGACTTTGCCCGCCATCCTGAATTCCCGGTACATTGCCATCCATATTACCGGACAATCCAAATGGTCGACCTATGAAACCGCGAAAAACGGCACGGAAATCGAAGAGATGCCGGTTCGCGCAATCTTGCAACAGAACGATGTCCCCGTCGATCTGTGGTGGAGCGCCGAGAACCCGAAAGGCTGAACCCCATGAAACGTGAAATAGAACAGATTACAAAACGCATTATCGAGCGTTCCAAACCAACCCGCGAAGCCTACCTTGCCAAGATCGAGGCCGCGGCCTCTGATCGCCCGCATCGCTCCGCCCTGTCATGTGGCAACCTTGCCCATGCCTCGGCCGGTTGCGGGGCTGCGGAAAAGCAGCGCATTAACGGCGAAGACGGTGCAAACCTTGGCATCGTCACGTCCTATAACGATATGCTGTCGGCCCATCAGCCGTTGGGCGTTTACCCGGACCGTATCAAAAAGGCCGTGTTTGAAGCCGGCGGTACCGCCCAGGTTGCCGGTGGTGTTCCGGCGATGTGTGATGGCGTGACGCAAGGCCGTCCGGGCATGGAACTGTCGCTTTTCTCACGCGATGTCATTGCCATGTCCACAGCCGTGTCGCTGTCGCATGATGTGTTTGATGCGGCCCTTTACCTTGGTGTTTGCGATAAAATCGTTCCGGGTCTTGTCATGGGCGCGCTTTCCTATGGCCATATCCCGGCGGTGTTTGTCCCGGCGGGACCGATGCCATCAGGCTTGCCGAATAATGAAAAGGCCCGCATCCGGCAGCTTTATGCCCAGGGCAAAGTTGGCCGCAAGGAACTGCTTGAAGCCGAAACCGCGTCTTACCACAGCCCGGGCACCTGCACCTTCTATGGGACTGCGAACTCCAACCAGATGCTGATGGAAGTCATGGGCTTGCATCTGCCGGGGGCGGCGTTCGTTAATCCGAACACCGATCTGCGCGATGCACTGACCGAAGAAGCCGCGCGTCGTGCGCTTGCCATCACCAAGCTTGGCAATGACTATCGCCCGATTGGCAAAATCCTTGATGAAAAGGCGTTTGTGAACGGGATCGTTGGCTTGCTCGCCACCGGTGGCTCGACCAACCATACCCTGCATCTGCCAGCCATGGCGCGTGCGGCGGGGATCGAGCTTCGCTGGGATGATTTCGATGAACTGTCGCGCATCGTGCCGTTGCTTTGCCGCGTTTATCCGAACGGGCAGGCCGATGTGAACCACTTCCATGCGGCTGGCGGTATGGGCTTTGTGATTTCCGATTTGCTCAAGAACGGTATTTTGCACCCGGATCTTGAAACGATTCATACCGGCGGCATGGCGGCCTATGGCACCGAGCCGTATCTTGATAATGGCAAGCTTTCCTGGCGTGATGCGCCGGAAACCAGCCATGACGAAGAAATCCTGCGTCCGACCGAAAAGGCATTCAGTGCCGATGGTGGTTTGCGCATGCTTTCGGGTAACCTAGGCCGGTCGGTCATCAAGGTTTCGGCCGTTAAGCCGGAAAACCGCGTGATCGAAGCGCCGGCGGCGGTGTTTACATCGCAGGAAGAAATGATGGATGCCTTCAAGGAAGGCAAACTGCATCGTGACGTCGTCTGTGTTGTCCGCTTCCAGGGCCCCAAAGCCAACGGCATGCCGGAACTGCACAAACTGACCCCGCCACTGGGTGTTCTGCAAGACCTTGGTTACAAGGTTGCCCTTGTCACCGATGGTCGCATGTCAGGTGCATCGGGCAAGGTCCCGGCCGCCATTCACGTCACGCCCGAAGGCATGATGAACGGTCCGATCGCCAAGGTTCAGGATGGCGATATCATTCGTCTTGATGCCGAAACCGGCGAGCTGTTGCTCAATGTCACCGACGCCGAATTGGCCAAGCGTGACTTTGCGACCTTTGATCATAAGGCCGAACATCAGGATGGCTTTGGCCGCGAGATGTTTGGTGTCTTCCGCGAACATGTTGGTCTGGCTGAACTTGGTGCCTCTGCGGCCTTCCCGGGGGAGGCTGAAGTCGCGTAATGCAGCTGGTTGGTGATATCGGCGGGACAAATGCCCGCTTTGCCTGGCTGGACGAGGCCGGCGATCCCCACACACCCATGACATTGCCGGTGCGTGACTATGCCACCATCGGCGATGCCATGCGGGACTTCATGGCGAAAACCGATTGCACGAAATTGCGTGAATTTGCTGTGGCGGTGGCATGCCCCGCCATGGCCGATACGGTCAAGTTCACCAACAATCCGTGGGTGTTCTCCAAGGAGGCACTCAAGGCCGAATTCAATCTTGATCGGCTTGTGGTGGTCAATGACTTTACCGGTCTTGCTATGTCTGTGCCCTATTTGGGCGAGGAAGACCTGATCACGCTGTTTGATGGACCGGGCCGTCCGGGTTTGCCATTGGCTGTAGTCGGTGCGGGGACCGGTCTTGGCGTTTCGGGGCTGCTGCCGCACGAAGGCAAATGGTTGCCCATACAGGGTGAAGGCGGGCATGTGTCGCTGCCGGCGATTGACGATCTTGATTACGAGATCGTCAAATTCCTCGGCCGTGAACTTGATCGTGTATCTGCCGAACGTGTGTTGTCGGGCATGGGTCTTGAAAACCTCTATCGGGCGCTTGCCGCGATTGATGGTCTTGATGTCGAACCCAAAACCGCGGCCGAGATTGTCGATGGTGCCCTTAAGGACTGGGATGCCCTGTGTCTTAAGGTGCTGGACCGGTTTTGCATGTTCCTTGGCGGGGTTGCCGGGGATCTGGTTTTGACACTCGGGGCCTTTGACGGGGTGTTTATTGGTGGCGGCATTGGTCCGCGCATTACCGATTACATGAAGAAAAGCGCGCTCAAGGAGCGCATGATCGCCAAGGGGCGGTTCCGTGATTTGATGAATGATGTGCCGGTGCGCCTGATGACGGCGAAATACCCGGCCCTGATCGGTTGCGCCAAGATTTTAACGGCGTAATCGAAACCTGGAGGAAAGTTAATGAGCCTTTCATCGCGTGAAATTCTGTCCAAGGCACCGGTCGTCCCGGTTCTGGTGATCGAAGACGCCAACGATGCCGTGCCGCTGGCCAAGGCGCTTGTCGCCGGTGGGCTGCCGGTACTTGAAATCACCCTGCGGAGTGCCGCGGCCGAAGAAAGCATCAAGCGCATCATCGCCGAGGTGCCTGATGCGATTACCGGTGCCGGCACTGTGATCAATGCCAAACAGATGGAACGCATGGCCGAGATCGGCTGTGCCTTCGCCGTGTCGCCCGGCCATACCGAAGGTTTGCTAAAAGCGGCCAAAGATACCGGGTGTCCGTTGCTTCCGGGTGCCGGGACACCGTCGGAAATCATGAACCTGATTGACCATGGCTATGACACGCTGAAATTCTTCCCGGCTGAACAGCAGGGCGGTGTTTCGATGCTCAAAGCCATTTCCGGCCCGATCCCGCAGGTATCATTCTGTCCGACCGGTGGTGTTTCGCTTGCCAATCTGGCCGACTATCTGGCGCTGCCAAACATCATTACCGTGGGTGGTTCGTGGATTGCGCCCAAGGATGCGGTCAAGGCAGGCGACTGGGGCAAGATCACCAAGCTTGCGCAGGAAGCCACCGATAAGGTCAAGGCGCTGCGCGGCTGAGATTTTTGGGCTCAGTAGCCAAAGCCGAAATGCGAAAAAGGGACCCGGTTGGGTCCCTTTTTCTATCAGGGTCGTCCATGCGGCGATATGGGGGCCGCGCCCGATCACGCCTTAGCGCGAAATGCGGTCAACATACCAGGTCGAACCGTTGAATTTGCGCTGCAGACCAAGGTCGGCAAGTTCAGCATGGCTCAGTGAATCCCAACCGTAGCTCGCGGCTTTGGGTGCACGTGCTTTACCGATCTTATTGGCGATCTTGCTCAGAAGCGATCCGAACGGCATGCGTTTCGCGAACGGGTCGGTAGCAGCATTGAATTGCGGTGCAGCGGAAACCGTGTGTGCCATGATGGCCTCCTATGATCTACGGTTGATTTGCCTTTCGATGGGCGGAAAATGTCATATGCGAAATAAAACGGGAACTACTTTGTTTTGCATAGCTACTGTGCAAAAATGCACGACGATTTTGACAGATTCCAAGGGACCAAATAACGCCTATGAATTGGAATGATTTACGCTACTTCCTTGTTCTTGCGGAAGAAAATAGCCTGTCCGGTGCAGCGCGACGTTTGCGTAAAGAACATACCACCGTTGCGAGACGGATCGAGGCGCTCGAAAGTGATCTTGGCACAAAACTTTTTGACCGCTTACCACGTGGCTGGCAGCTGACATCAGCGGGTCGAAACCTTGTTCCTGTGGCCGAACGAGTCGAAGAAGAAGCCCTGACATTCGAGCGACAGGCAAAGGGCGATGAAGCCGCACACGGGGTTGTGCGCATTTCCGTGCCTCCGGTTGCCGGGCGCGTATTGTTCGCGCCGCGCCTTGCCCGATTGCTCAAGGCGCACAAGGGACTCGAATTCGAAATCATTGGCGCGGCCAATATCGTCAATCTGGCGCGACGCGAAGCCGATGTCGCCGTACGCATGATCACGCCGCGCGAACCGGGCCTGATAACCCGCAAACTGGTTGAGCTGGGCGTGGGGCTGTATGGCGGGGTTGGCTATAAGGACCGCGTGCAGGAAATGGATTGGGAATTCTGCGGTTATGAGGACACCACATATGGCGCATCCAAACGGGAATGGGTGCGCACGGTGCTTGATCGCGAATTGCCTTGTCGTTTCCGCGCTGATGACACCGAAACCGTCCGTCAGTTCATTGCCGCCGGGCATGGTGTCGGCGTTTTGCCGCGCTATTTTGGTGATCGCGATGATGAACTCGAACTGATCCACGCAGACGTCGAAGGCCGCAGCCGTGAAAGTGTGTGGATGGTGGTCCACCCGGATATGCGTCGATCGCCGGGTGTGCGTCTTGTGATGGACGCCCTGATCAAGGCGGCCGACAATATCGCCGAGGAATATCAGGTCTGAGCAGCAAACCTGACATGTCGGCAGGCAACCCTACGCGTTGTTTTCTTTGAAATAAAATTGATCAGGTTGCTATCTGGCTGCGTAATGACTTATGGCTCGGGATCATGCGCGATCCTGTATTTGTTTCTTTCATACAGCCGCACGTCGGGCGGGCTGTATGCATGTGGCGGTGGGTATGACATCGACCCGGGATTTGGAAAACCTGCTGAGGCAGTCGATCGAAGGCAATACGGATGCCTTCGAACAGCTTTATAATGCAACATCAGCGAAACTTTTCGGTATCGTCCTGCGTATCTTGAGAAATCGCGCCGAGAGCGAGGACGCCCTTCAGGATATCTATGTGCGTATCTGGCAAAAGGCGGGGGATTTCGAACCCGGTCGTGCCTCGATCATTACATGGATGGCAACCATTGCCCGCAACCGGGCAATTGATATCGTCCGGCGGCAACGCCCGGAAGCCGATATCGAGGATGCAGATATTGAAACGCTGATATCGCCGGACTCTGCATTTGACCAGATGGCGGTTGCAGACGAGATGCGTCAGCTTGACCATTGCCTGAACGATCTCGAAGACGACCGCCAGCAGATTGTAAAGCTGGCCTATCTCGAAGGCTGGTCGCGCGCCGAACTGGCGGAACGCTTTGCCCAACCGGTCGGAACGATCAAAACATGGCTGCATCGCAGCCTGAGACAATTAAAGGAATGCCTGGGAACATGACGGACCGGGATGATATTGACATGTTGGCGGCGGAATATGTGTTAGGGACTCTTGAGCCCGCACAACGCCAATCCGTTGAGACACGTCGCAGCCAGGAACCCGAACTTGATCGCGCGATTTCTGATTGGGAAGCGCGCCTGTCGCCGTTAAATGCCCATTATGATGCGGTTGCCCCGTCGCGCGATCTGTTTGCCGGTATTCGTGCCCGGATCGAAGGTCCCGCACAGGCCACGCGCCAAGCCGCCGGCCAACAGGTGCCGGGTGTGGTGGAATTCGCCAAACTCAAACGTCGACTGGCCGTTTGGCGTGCCGGTGCGCTGGGGGCGGCGGCGATTGCGGCCAGTCTGATTGTGGTTGTGCTTTCAGGTGATCTGAATTCCCCGGTCCAGAACGGACAGTTTGTTGCTGTCTTCCATCGGGATGACACCCAACCGGCCTTTGTCATGAGTGTTGATCTTGAAACCCGCGAAGTTACCATTCGCCCGGTCGAGGCGACCGTACCCGAAGGCAAGACCTATCAGCTCTGGATTGTGACCGAGGAAACCGGGCCGAAACCAAAATCGCTTGGCCTGCTTGAAAACATCGCCAATCCGACAACCAAACAGCTTGGCGGATTTGATCCCGCCATGTTGCGCAATGCAACGTTTGGCATCAGCTTGGAGCCCGAAGGCGGCTCTCCGACTGGTCAGCCAACCGGTCCTGCGATCCATGGGCGCCTTATTTCCGTCGCTCAGTGAAAAAAATCACCTTTGCTGAAACCCGATTGATTTGGCTGCGTAGCTTCTGTGTGTGCGATGAAACACACGACATGAGCGAGCGCAGAAAACAGCGCGTTCCAGATCAAAAGCAAAGGAGACTTCACATGACCTTCAAAGCCAAAGCAACGGCAAAAGCAACCGGCGTAATCACGGCAATGATGCTGAGTGCCGGTTTTGTATTCGGTGGTGCCGGTGCGGCAAACGCAATGGGTCCGATGGTCGAAGCCATGGATCAGGATGTTTCGGGTGGCGTGGTGACCGCATCGAAAATCATGGCGGGCGAAAACGGCTGGCTGGTTGTCCATCGCACCAACAGCGATATGAAGCCAGGACCGGTCGTTGGCTATGCACCGCTTAAAAAGGGTGAAAACATGGATGTATCTGCCATCCTGCAGGAACCGGTCAAGTCCGGCGAAATGTTGATGCTGATGGTGCATTCCGAAGCCGGTGGCATGAAAACGGGTGTTTTCGAATACACCTTGGGTGCCAAGGAAGACGGCCCGATCAAGCCGGACGGGAAACTGGTGATGAAAGTTGTCTCTGCCCAGTAAGGCAGAGATCGACTGACCCAAATAGACGAGATCGTTTTCAGCCCGCAAGTGTCCCCTTGCGGGCTGTTTTTATGTCCGGGTCAAAGCCAGCCAAGCTGTCTGGCCGATGCCAGCAACAGCATCACACCAAACAGGGTAATGATTGCAGCCCCGGTAAAGCCGACCGTGCGGCGAATGATGCCGGAAGACGTTTCCGAAACGCTGAACAGATGCTGAGTGCCTGTGCGAATGCCAATCGCTGCCAGTCCGATCAGGCTGATGGTGATCGCAACCCCAAGCGCCATGGCAAAGGCAGCGCCAATCCCAATCAGAAACATGCCATTGGCCAAGGTAAACAACAGAACAAGGATCGACCCGGTGCAGGGGCGCAATCCTGCGACAACACCGGTTGAGATCATCTGCCAGTTGGATTGAGTTGCCGGGGCATCGTGATGGGTGTGGTGGTGGTCATGGTCGTGACCGTGATCGTGACTATGATCATGTGCATGATGGTGATGATGCATGCCCGGTCCGTGGTGATCACAACAATCATCACGGCCTTGCAGGATACGAAGCGCCATCACTGCGCCCAAGGCGGCAATCAGGGCGTATGAAACTGCCTCCATGATCAGGCCGTTCTTGGTGACTGCTGACGGACCCAGATTAAGGATCAGGGTCAGTCCACCGACCATGACGATGGCCGAAACCGCTTGCACGGCGGCAATCAGGCTGCCCATCGCCACACCCTGTTTCCATCCGGCATCGCGCGACAGGAAATAGGTGGTGGTAATCATCTTGCCATGACCGGGGCCCGCGGCGTGAAAAACGCCATAGCCAAAGGACAAGGCAATAATGACAAGGCCCGGCCAGAAGCTTTCACCGTCCTTGGCTTCGCGCAGCGTCGCGGTGATTTCACGATTGAGTTTGGTCTGAATGATCACCGTCTGACCAATAAGCTCTGAAAGCCAGTCGGGCAGGGTAATCAGGCTGTCTTCGACGTTATCGGCATCCGGATTGGGCGCAGAACTGCTTTGGGTGCTATCAGCTGCCCCGCGACCCAGAAGGTTTGATGATTGTGCGGCTGCCGGATTACTCGACGAGAACGAAATCACCAGGAGCAAGGCCGCCAGAACTGCTGCCATCTGCCACCTTGGCCGCGCAAACAACATCGGCACGGATTGGCGCGACCAGGTCAAAATAGATGCGGTTCTTTTCATCTTCGCTCATCTCGAAATGGCAGGACAGGTTTTTGGCCCCCGCAAACAGGACGGGATCGACCTGTGTGTAGGCGACATCGATATAGTATTCGGCATCATAGACCGACAGGCTGATGGCATCCTTGATCGGATCAAGCGGTGTTTCGAGCATCAGCTTGAAGTCATAGCTCACCCGCCGGTCATCGGTGATATCGGCAACAAAATCAGTCGCACCGGCAAAGGATACCAGTTCTTCGTTCTTGCGCAGATGTGTTAGCCAGGAAAACTCGGAAAGGGCTGCAAAGGCGTTGTCGTGCACGGCGGTGTTTTCTTCGTCAAAGAACCGGGTGTCGTGGTTTTTGTCGAACTCGTCGATCATGGTCATGCTAAACAGATCGTCAAACAGCCAGCGTACGCGAATGGCAGTAATCTTGTCGTTCTCAAAAACGAATTCGGCATTCGCGTCGATCCAGACATGTGGATGCGCAAATGCCGAAGGGGCGGTTGCCAGCATGGTCATGCCGACAACCAAAATCATTGCGGTGCGCTTACGAAGCGTCGCCAAGGCAATCGACAAGTGCGTCGACATTTTGTGCGAGAATTTCCTGATAGGCATTTGGCCCCGCAGCAATGTCAAAGCCAAGCGGGTCAAGCGTACCGGTCCGGATGCCAGTGTCAGACACGACGGCCTGAACGATGGCCGGGCGGAATTGCGGTTCGGCAAATATGCAGACAGCGCCGGTATCATGGATTTTGTCTTCGATTTCATGAAGGCGTTTGGCTCCGGGCTTTTGATCTGGCGAAACTGTAATCGATCCGACCGCGTTCAGGCCAAGGCCGGCTTCGAGATACTGATAGGCATCATGGAATACCACATAGGGCTTGTCCTGGACCGGTGCAACTTTTGCCCGAAGATCATTACCAAGGTTGGTCAGGCTTGCAAGTAGTGTCTGCAGGTTTGCGCGATAGTCGTCGGCATGTTCCGGATCAATCTCGGCCAGTTCATCGGCGATGGCAATCGCGATGGTCGCGCCATTGGCCGGATCCATCCAGATATGCGTGTCGATACCGTCATGTTCGTGGTGTTCGGTGACGTCATGATGGTCGTCATCGTCATGTTTTTCATGTTTGGCTTCGTGGTCGTGATCATGGTCATCATCGTGGGCATGGTCGTCATGCTCCTCAGGCTCCTCATGATCATCACGCGCGTCGCCCTCATGCGCGTGCATGTGACCTTCCCACGTGCCGCCTTCGCGCATGTTGCGCAGTGACAGTTGCGGCAGGGACACCAGTTCAAGCTGATGGCTATGGCCCGAAAGGCTTTCAAGCGGTTTTTCAAGGAAGCCTTCCAGCGCATGCGAAACATAGATCACCAGATCGGCATCGTTCAGCGCACGCGCCTCACTCGGCCGCAAAGAATAGGTATGCGGTGAAGACGCGCCATCGATCAGCAAAACCGGCTCCCCGATATCTTTCATGATGGCACTCGTGATGCCGTGGATCGGCTTGATCGAGGTCACGACTTTGGGGGCATCGTCGCCATGGGCGGCCGCGGTCAGCGGGGCGGCAACAAGGATCGGGGCGGCAAAAAGAATGTGACGGAGGGCTCGGCGCAAGGAAGGCATGTGGGTGATCCGGTTTGCAATGGGTTTGATATTCGATATGCGTTGTTATGATATAACATAACAAATCGTCAAGAGGAAACGACCGGGGCCGACAAAATGAACGCTGCTGATCAGCGGTTTCTATGAAACTCAATTCTGATTCAGGTGTTTTCATACCAGAAGGGGTGTTTCCAGACGCAGCAATCCCCACCTGAAACAACAAAGGTAAGCTTCTGATACTTCGGGGAATAGTTGCAGGCGGAATGGTTTCATTTTTCAGATGTTTGTGCGGGTTGGTTGTCCTTCCCGTGATGCTGTTTCGGCCCGTTGCTGCCGAAACACTTACACTGCCCTTGCCCGCTGGTCGCGAAACGCATTTTGCCTTTGAGTCCGGTTTGCTTGAACTGGCATTGCAATACGCGCCCGGTGATCACAGCCTTGAAATTATTTCCTTGGAAGGTCTGTCGCAAAAGCGGATGTTCAACATGCTTGATGAAGGTCAGGTCAATGTTCTCCTTGCCGGGTATAGCCGCGAAGCTGAGGCTGATTTGCTGCAAATCGATTATCCCCTGACCAAGGGGTTGCAAGGATATCGGCTATTCATCACCCGTGAGGACACATTTGAAGTGCTTGATGACGTGGCAAGCCAGGATGATTTGAAAAGTGTCTGCATCGGGTCCGGGAACTCCTGGGTTGATACCCTCATTCTCGAACATGCTGGTCTGTGTGTGGTTGGTGGGCCGGGGCATAATCTTTATACCATGCTCGAAAACGGGCGGTTCGATGTCATGCATCTGGCACTTCATGAGCTCAGAACAAAGGACGTCATGAACCTGCTCAGTCAACATGGCCTGATGGTTTATCAGAACCTGTTGGTGCGCTATCCGTATGATTTCTATTTTTATGTTCGCCGCGACAGCAAACCTCTTCATGACCTGATCGAACAAGGGTTTCAGGCGGCGACAGAACACGGCGCGATCGACAAATATTTTCAGGCACATCCCGGAATTGCCTATGCAACCCGGTTCCTGCAGGACCATCCGGATTTACGGATAATTGATCTTGGTAACCCGGAAATGACAGAGCATAACAGCGCCGACATTCACCGATACTGGCTGGAAAATTAAACCAATTAAGGATCATTGCCTGATCCAAATAAGATTATTCCGTTTTGAGAACGAAAAATCTGCATATGCAGTAAATCAGATATCGTGTTGATAAATATCGGATTTACATCTGATCCCGGGGTTCATAGCCAAAGTCATCATCATAATTGCGGCGCACGATATTTTCCCAAAGTGCGGGGTCGATGTCGCGTGACTTTTGGCTCATATCCGGATTTTCAATCTGGATAATCTGGGTGTCAGGATCCTTCAGTGTTTCGAGCGCCTGGCGAATATGCGGGTTCGACAAGAAGTGTCGCATGAAGTCGCCGGTGCTATAGGCCCGCGAAAGTCCCTGCGTCAAAATCGCATGCAGTCGTTCATTATTGCGGTTCACGTAAATGAAAAGATCAAACGGATACGCCAGAACCGGTGACGGGCTGAGAACGACGTTGGGATATTCCCGGCTGATAACATCAATTTCGCGATAACCCTCGTGCACCGCACGGCTGAGAAGATCAAATCTTTTATTGGCGACCATCGGCCAAAGCTGATCACGCGGTGCGCGATCAACGCAAAACCCGCTTTTCTCCATGATGCTGGCATCCGGCCAATCTGTCCCGGTGCCAACGCAGAATTTTTTCAATTCTTCCAGAGAAGCCGCCTGACTAAGAGCCGGGATGTTTTCCTTATGCGTGATGAAAGCACGATATCCCAGCAAGCCTCGTGTCATCGGAACGTCAACTTGCAAGAACATTGCTTCGCGCTCGAGGCTGTAACCGGTGAACATGACATCCACCTTTTCCTCTTGCATCATTGAGCTGATGCGCGCCTGCGTCATGCCCTCGAATTCTTCGATCACAAGCCGAAAATCGCCGTCGGCGTGGTCGAGGGCAAGCTCGATAACACCGAACTCGTATTTGAAAAACTCAACCGCACCGGTCGGGAAGGCCATGCGCACGATTTCTTTGCCCCGTGCTGGTGGGGCGGTAAATGCAAACATAACGGCAGATATCAGCAATACCCAAAAGCGGTTTTGCAATCTGTTGCTCCTAGAGCCCCCGGAGAAATAAGCATGGCCACCATCAATTGATATTGTGTCTTGCCGATGCCTTTGAAAGGGTCACGGGTGCCGGATCGCGAACAAACTCGGGCTTGGCTTCAATTAGCAAAGTCTTGTAATGGCTGAATTCCCGGCAAGCTCGCCATGGGTCGCCGTACATTGCTATGACGATGGAACCCTTGCGTCAGGCGGCAGATGTTTTTTGTGTTTTCGGTGCAAGCCAGCGCCACGCCATGAGCGTGGTGGCCAACAACACAGCACTTACCTGTACGACAAAAACCATCTGATAGGCGGCTGTGACGCCAAGCCCCGCCAGTTTTGAAATCTGGAACGTGATTTCAAGGATCTCGATCCCGACCTCTGTACCAAACATGATGACAAATGCCGGGGCCAGCGTGATCAGCTTGTTACCATTGGCCGACGAGATCACAGCACTAACCACAATTGTCGTGGCAATCCCAATCCCGATGCTTGAAAGCATCTTGGTCCAATAGAACAGGGCCGCATCCGTTGCGGGGTAGGGGTAAAATATCGTCGCAACCGATGAAACGATCAGACATGGAATGGCAAGCAGCCAAAGTCGTTCGCGCCAGATCGGATTACGTGCAATCAGGGCCCCGGCGGCAAACACCATGATCACCTGACTGGCCGCGCCAAGGGTCGCGCGATCATCAATCAATTCTGACGAGCAAAGATGCCGGACAAGATACGCGGTGTCGTAAACACCGGTGGTCGGAATTTCGAGGATGAATAACACCACCAACAGGAAAATCGCATCAGATGGCAATTTGGTGTCGTGCGGCACTGCCGATTTCACACTGAAATACAAAACGGCCGACAAAACAAGGAAAGCCGACATCAGGCCAAGCCCCGTGAGGCTTTCCACGCCAAGGAAGCTGTTGGCGGTTGTCCATGCTTCAAAAATGATGATGACCGAAAGAAACAGACCAATCAGTTTCCAGTTGGGCGCCTGTTTTGTGCCGGTATTGCCGGTGGTTGTTGGCACGGCAGCACCATCGGCGGTGCCCATCACCATCGGCATGATCAACAAGAAAAGCAAAGGCATCACGGCCAGGATCAGGAAGTAATTTCCGGTGCCGACATCAAAGGCGACATATTTAACCAGCTGTGGCGCAATCAGAAACGCCATCGGCTGGGCGGCGGTCCACACCGTTGTCAGCATCGATTTTTCGCGATCCGTCTTGGCCTGGCTGATCGCAAGCTGTGCCAGCGGTGCAAAGAATGAAATCGCAAAGCCACCCATGCAGAAGCTGGCCAGAACGATGATTTCGCGCACGGAAAGGGCCGGGTCCCAGTGCATGGTAAGGCCAACGGCGGAATAGCTGGCACTGGCAAGGATGGCGGTGGCAAGGCAGACCTTGCGCGCAGTGTGACTGTTGATCACAAAGGGCGCGATGGCGAGTGCCATGACAGCACCGCCAATCAGGACTTCAATCAGGATATCGGTGCGTTCGACCGAAATGTTCAGGAAGCTTGCAAACTCGCCCTGGGAGACGGAAACGGTCATGGTTGCGACAGATCGCATTCCGTTGCCCAGAAGAACGAACAGGGCAAGAAGCCCTGTTTCGATCAGAATCAGTTGTTTGAGTGGTGTATTCATTTGGTCAATGCATCGGCCATATGATCAGCCGCACGGATCGCCAGTGCGGCAATGGTCAAGGACGGGGCATTGACCGGTGTTGTTACATGCGAACTTGATCCCAGAATATAAAGATTGCTGTGATCATGCGCGACAAGATCCGCATTCACGACCGATGTTTTCGGGTCCGAGCCCATGATCGTGGTTCCACCAATAATCGCATTCGACAGATACGGTTTATCGGTCTGCATGTCGGCCACACCAAGGGTGGCAAAGATCTTGCGATTGACCTCAAGCGCATTTGCCAATCCCTTTTTGGTGTAGTCATCAAGGGTAAAGGTCACCTTCGGGCGCGGAATGCCCGAGCTGTCCTTTTCATCGGCAAGCTCGACCCGGTTGTTCCAGTTCGCCAAAACCTCGGCCGAGCTGTTTAAACGCAGATGTCGGGAAATCTGATCATTGATTGCATTGGCCAGTTCCTGACCAACCATACCCTTTTTAATCAGATCCTTCGCCAGATTGGTGGCATCGGAGTTCCCCGACCAGCCATCATTCATGAAGCTGGTCCCAACGGCGGCATAGTCGGATCGGAATTCACCATCACGCAGTTCCACCAGACCACCGGTTTGCTGTGGACCGCGATAGGGGAATATTTGCTCATCAAGCATGCCCCAGCTGTCCTGGTTTGCCTGCGTCAAAAGGTTACGTCCGACCGCATCGGAACTGTTGGCAACACCCTTGGGGGCGTTGTCCTGTGCCGAGTTCAAAAGTAGACGCGGGTTTTCAATCGCATGGCAGCAAACGGCAAAGTATTTCCCCGTTACCCAGAATTCCGACCCGTCGGGTTTGCGGACCTTCACACGGCTGATCTTTTGATCATCACCAACCTCGACAAAGGTGACCAATGCTTCGGTCTCAACCCGGACACCGAGGTCCTCGGCCTTTTGGGCGTGAACCGATGCGTCATATTTCGCGCCAATCGGGCAGATCGGCACACAGGTATTGTTGCCGCAACATACCGGGCGCTTGTCGTAAATCTCGGAATTGCGGGCGTGGGAAAACGGCGCTGAATGCAGGCCCAGTTTATCCAGTGCCTCGGTAACCTTCTGATCCATATAGCTCATCGGGATCGGTGGCATCTGATAGGGGGCGCCATCGCGCGGGGCGCCCCACGGATAATTCGGATCCCCCGCAACACCCCAGCGTTTTTCAGCTTCGATGTAATAGGGCACCAGAAGGTCATAATTGATCGGCCAATCGCGTGAAACGCCATAGGTCGACTTCATGGTGAAGTCATGCGGACGCAACCGGTCGGCAAAGCCGGTCCAGTGCCAGGTCGTACCACCAAACAAACGCAGATACGCACCGATAAATTGATCGGGGCCGCCCTGAACGTAGAAGTCGTTATACTTCCCGTCCTCGGGATGCGGGGCATAGGGCTCTGACGGATACGGCGACTGCGGTCCCTTGACCGGGTTTTCATAGAAGGTTTTCAGGTTCTCGGCGCGGGAGCGTTTCGGCCCTGCTTCGAGCATGATGACATCGATGCCCTTTTGCACAAGGCTGTAGGCCAGATGCGATCCGGCCATGCCCGATCCGATGATAACGACGGTTGCTTCCATCACATATCCCCCGTGACCGGATGGTGGGCCCAATGGCCAAAGGCCGGGCCGCCACAGGTTCCCGGTGCTGTGGCAAAGGTCAGGGATTTCCAACCTAGGCACCAGGGATAATAGATCGCCTTGTAGGCGCCATTACGCATCACTTCGCCGGTATAAAGCAGACGGGCAACGAAGGCCGCTTGTTCCTGAATGTCCGGGCTGGCTTGTTTGATGCGTTCGGTAATCGCACCGGTACGTAGCGCATAAACGAATTCACGCTGGGCCGCCGCACCGTAAGTCGTAAGAAACTCGTCATTGGCGGCATCCAGAAGATGATCCGAAATATCGGGAATGCCGCCAATCTGACGTACAATGTCATAGAACACCGCATTGCTGCCCAGTGCCTGCGCACGGGTGGCAGCGGGGGCCAGTGGCAATAATGAGATTGACCCTAAAAGGGCGCGTCGTGAAATCTTCATTTGCTTACCACGACAAGGCCACGCGCCTTGTTCGATCCGCTATCAATCGTTGCCATGGCGGTGCGCAGGTCTTCGATGGTCATCCAGACCGGCGGGTATTTGTATTTGGCAACATCAAGAACGAGTACGCGGTCGGTATCCTCGTCATAGGCGGCAATCGGCGAAACATGCCCGTCACCGACCTGACCGATCGGTTTGCGCGAATAGTTTGCCACCAGTCGCATGTTCGGGTCGGCAAGCGCGGCCTTGATGGTGTCGCGCAGCCATGCTTCATCAAAGTTGTTGGCGTGATGGTATTTGGCCTTCACACCCAGATTTTCAAAGAAGGTGGCAATCTGGCTCAGGATCAGGCCGTCATGCTCCACCATGGCATAGGATTTGACCTTCTGGTTTTCCGGGGTGAAAACCGTTTCCTGGGTAAACAGGTCCCACGGATACAGGCGATAGGGCTGCGGGCGTTCGACACCCAGACTGTTCATGGTCGCGGCAATACTGGCCGGGCCACAGAACGTCAGGATGTGTTCGCTTTCAAGATAGCTCGCCAGTTCGAAATAGGGGCCGGTAAATTCGGCATCCATGAAAATCTCGGTGCCCTTGTCATCGGTCAGATAAATCAACTCATCTGCCGATGCGTGCATCATCGGGGCGGCCATCATCAGACCGGCAAGTGCAGGAAGCATAAGACGTCTCATTATTGTGTTCCTCCGAACCAGATGGCGATGGCTTTGATATCCGCATCGCTCAGGTCTTTGACGATTTCATGCATGACAAGCGCCTGACCACCGGTGCGGCGACCTTCCTGATAGGCGCGAATGGCGTTTTCAAGATAAAGCGGCTGTTGACCCAACAAGATCGGAACATCCTTAAGGGCCGGGTTGCCGTTGGTGCCGTGGCACGACAGGCATTGCGAAGCCGCGGTTGGCATTGCATCCGGTTTGGCATCATCGGCCTTGGCATCTGTCACGGAAAAGGCGGACCATGCGATCATGATGGCCGCGGTGAAGCTGGCGGTGTGTGCAAAGGATCGCATCATCATACCTCGATATTGACGTTGATCATCATGCCGGTGTCTTCGTGCGGCAGGATGTGGCAATGCATAACGTAGCGGCCGGTAAAATCGACAAAGCGGGTGCGGAATGTAACGGTTCCCGCCGCCGGAACGGCAATGGTGTCCATCCAGGGTTTGCGTTCATCCGGTTCGCCATTGATCGAGACGACCTGAAACGGGTTCACGTGGATATGCAATGGATGGGGGAAGGGCGTGGTGTTGATCAGCGTCCATTCCTCGACCGCGCCCAGTTTGGCGACAACGTCATCACGCCTTGGATCAAACCCCTGACCGTTGATGGTAAATTCGGTGTCGTCAAAGAAGCCCGACACATCCTTCACACCCAGAACGAACTTGCGCCTGTTGGTGACTTCATCATCGGTGATGTCGGTCAGAATCTCGTTCTTGGGTAGATCACCCGTCGGAATTGATTTGCCGAATTTGACATCCTTGCCAACACGCGGGTCATCGGCCGCAATCACGATGATATCGGCAAGATGTTCTTCGGGCAGGCTGGCCTTTCCCTGCATGAAGGCAGGGCGGCGCAGTGCATAGGTGCCGGTTTTTACACCCTTGATCAAAAGGTTCGCGCGGTTGCCCGGTGCCAGCAGGAATTCTTCGGTTTCTTCGGCCTTGGGCAACGGGTTGCCATCCAGACCAATCAGATGCATTTCCATGCCATCTGCGCGCAGCGGGATGAACTGCGCGTCGCCCGCGTTCAGCAATCGCCAATGCTGAACCTCGCCTTCGCGGATATAGATTTTCGGGCGGTATTGACCATTCACAAGGAAGTCGCGCTCGGCATCCAGTGGCCAGATCGGCTTTTCACTTTCCAGCAACCCGTCAATGCCCGGGATCGGTGCCTGAAGCACAAGAACGCGTTCAAGGGCAGCAGCGATTTCTGGTACTTCGTCAAGGGTGCCGCCAATGATCGCCATGCCCGCCGCACCCGATGCGACCTGTGCCGAAACCGATCCGTGGCGATGCGGGTGATACCAGTAATTGCCCGCCGGGTGATCAACCGGCAATTTCACGACATAGTTAAAGCTCTGCCCCGGTTCGATCTGCAAATAGACGTTATCGCTGTTGCCGCGCGGGCTGACATGGAAGCCGTGATAATGGACGTTGGTGGTGTTAAACCGGTTGGGCACATTCGTGACCACGTCCTCGCCGGCATCCTTGTTGGGCGGCATGCGGTTTTCAAATGCCAGTTCCAATGTGTCGCCGGGCTTCATGCGAATGGTCGGGCCGGGAATGGATGCGTTGAAAATGCGAAGCTTGGCAGGCCCGCTTGGCAGCGAATAAACGCTGGCATCCATGAAGAAATCAGCTTTCAGGCGCCCATCAACCGAATGGATTTCCATCGGGTTGGGCAAATCGTCTGTGATGCCGATGGGGGATTGGCTTGCGATTGTTTCCATCGCATTCGATGGCGAAACAAGCCAGGGCATTGGCGCAATGCCTGCAGCAACGGTCGCTGCAGCCGACCCTTTCAAGAGTCCGCGACGCGTGATCATAATGTGGTCTCCCTCAACGTGCCGGAATGCGGTCCCCCGGCGCGGCAGATGCTCAGTATTATTCTTGTACCCCATTAGGGTGGGTCTGATTACATCGGAAAGATAAAAGCTTGGCCTCCAAAGCGATGTGCCAACCGTCACAGACGCCTGATTTGGAACGATTATTCTTTCAAACTCCCGTGACGCTATTGTACCGCAATTGACCGATCTATCAATTCGGAGTTGCTCGATAATGCATGACGGTTCAATGAAGTCGGAAGTCCGGGCGGAGGGAATAACAGGCAACCTAATGAAATCATTATCCATCGCCTGATCGGTTCGGCTTTTTCCAAACCCGAAATAAAAAATCCGCGCCCGAAATGGGTGCGGATTTCAAAGGTTTTGTCTTGTGTCGGAAGGTCGTGGCTAGTTCCCGACCAGATCGTCCGGTGTGTAATTCATTTCATGCAGGATTTCGCCGCTTTCATAATCGACGGCCTGCAAGGTAACGCCATAGCCCCACAACTGCCCGATATAGCCCAGCGTCATTTCCGCTTCCGACTTTTCAAGGCGGATGCCTTCATGTTCGGTATGCTGAATGTAAAGCTGGCGGTTGCCGCGGATATCGACATCAACCACCTGCATGTCGGGCTCGCGCACAGAAATATCATGCATGCGGGCCAAGGACCGGCGCACCTTGCGATAGCCATTATCATCGTGGATAGCTGCAACTTCGAGATGCGGTGATGAACTGAGATCATCAATCATGAACATCCGCATGTCGCGCATCACCTTGGGCGACAGGAATTGCAGGATAAAGCTTTCATCCCGGTAATGCGCCCACGCTTCCTTAAGGGTCTCGACCGGTTCATTGTTCCCGGCAATTTCGGGGAACCATTTATGGTCTTCCTCGGTCGGATCAACACAGATGCGGTGGATGTCCTGCATCATCGCAAAGCCAAGCGCATAGGGGTTGAAACCCGAATAGCGTTGATCATCATATTCGGCCTGAAACACCACGCGCGAATGGTAATCGATGAATTCCATCATAGCACCCTCGGAAATCAGGCCCTTATCGTACAGGCTGTTCATGATGGCGTAATGCACATAGCACGCGCAGCCTTCATTCATCATCTTGGTCTGTTTCTGCGGATAGAAATACTGCCCGATATTGCGCACGATGCGCAAAATCTCACGCTCCCAGGCTTGCAAGGTCGGGGCGTTCTTTTCGAGGAAATAAAGCAGGTTTTCTTCCGGCAAGCCGAACTGTGCGCGGCGTTCCTCGACCCGCATCTTGCGTTTAAGCTCGTCCATGTCCTGATCGCCCTGATCAGGCTGGGGCAGGGTGCGCCACAGATCGTTGTATGTTTCGTCTTCATACTTGGCGCGTTCGCGCTCACGCTTTAGCTCGGCCGCCAAGTTGGGTTTTTCCGGTCGGGAATAACGGTTCACCCCCTGATCCATCAGGGCGTGTGCGGCATCCAGAATGCGTTCAACCGCGTCAAAGCCGTATCGGTCTTCGCACTTGGCGATATAGCTTTTGGCAAATTGTAGATAATCCAGAATACCGTCGGCATCCGTCCATTGCTTGAACAGATAGTTGTTCTTGAAAAAATGGTTATGGCCAAACGCGGCATGGGCGATCACCAGCGCCTGCATGACGATGGTGTTTTCTTCCATCACATAGGAAATGCACGGGTTGGAATTGATCACGATCTCATAGGCCAGCCCCTGATAGCCCTTGCGGTACATCACATCATCGCGCACGAAACGTTTGCCAAACGACCAGTGGTGATACATCAACGGCATGCCAATCGATGAATAGGCATCAAGCATCTGCTCGGACGTGATCACCTCGACCTGATTGGGATAGACATCAAGTTTAAGCTCATTAAGCGCGATATCTTCAATCGCGTCATAGGTGGCTTTCAATGTCTCGAAGTCCCAGTCGGCACTGGTGAAAAGAAGTTTGTCGGCGGATTTGGTCTTGGAGCTCATCGGCCTGCCTCCGCACGGTTTTTGGCAAACAGTTCCCGGAACACCGGGAAGATGTCGGCTGCCTTGGTTACCCGTTTAAGCGCAAAGCGCGGATTGTCTCTGGCAAGCGGGGCGTAGGATTTCCAAAGGGCGGTTTCGCCCTCGGCGGCGGCAAAAATCTCTGCCTCGCGCTCGTCAGTGATTTCGATATAGGCGTAATACTGGCACTTGGGCAAAAGGTCCTGGGCCAGAAGTGCGGTGCACTTTGCCCCGTCATTGGAATAGTTATCGCCATCGGATGCCTGCGCGGCATAGATGTTCCACTGATCAGTGGGATAACGATCCACCAGCACCTTTTTCATTTCCTCGAGTGCGGTGGAAACAATCGTGCCGCCGGTTTCGCGCGAATAGAAAAAGGTTTCCTCGTCGACCTCGGCTGCGCGCGATGTATGGCGGATAAACACCACCTCGACATGTTCGTATTTGCGATGCAGGAACAGGTGAAGCAACATGAAGAACCGCTTGGCCAGTTCCTTCATCTGTTCGGACATCGATCCCGACACATCCATCAAACAGAACATTACTGCCTGTGTATTGGGATCGGGGATTTGTTGAAACTGGTTAAACCGGGTATCAATCGGATCAATGAACGGGATCGCCTTCATCCGCCGTTTGGCTTCTTCAAGATCCGCCAGCAGGGTATGAAGCGTATCCTCGTCAGTTTTGGTCAGCTTGCCATTCGGGCGTTTTTCTGCCTTGGCCTGAAGGGCGGAGATCTTTTCTTCAAGTTCTCGGACCTCGGCCGTTTTGGGGCGACGCAGTCCGATCCGCCGGGCCAGCGAATTGCGCATGGTGCGCACAAGGCTAAGGTTTGATGGCGTTCCTTCGACCGAAAAGCCCGCGCGCGCATTCCGAAACGCGGTGGTCTGCTTCAGGCTTTTTTTCAGAAGGTCCGGCAGTTCAAGGTCTTCAAAGAAGATATCAAGGAACTCGTCGCGGGTCAGGGTGAACTGGAATTCATCTTCACCCTCGCCATCGGGGCTGGCTTGCGATCCGCCGGAACCACTATCGCCGCCTTGCGGGCGGGCAATGCGATCACCCTGAACGAATTTTTTGTTGCCGGGCAGCACATAATTGCGGTTGCCGCCACGTCCCATGTGGTGAAAGCCCGGCTCCTTCAATGTTTTGCCGGGAATGGTGATCTGGTCGCCGCTGGAGATGTCGGTAATGCCACGCGACCGGATGGTGCTTTCAACCGCCTTTTTGATCTGGGCCTTTGCGCGACGCATGAAACGTTGCCGGTTGCCAAGGCTTTTGCCGGTCGGGTTCTTGCGGCGGTCAACGATATAAAGCATGGGCAGTCACATCCTTGCACGGTTCAAAAGCGCGTTGTGCAGGTCGCTTGCGCCTTGAAGTTCCGCAGGATGTGACCCGGATAAAACGGGCCGTGGCCACATCCTGCGGCGAAGAGGTAACCGGGCGGACAAGGGACGAAGCCGCCCGGTTGGGCCGGGAAAGACAGGGGGGAGCTTAACCGGCCTTATTGACGCGCATGTACCATTCGACCAGACGACGCGTCTGGCGTTCGGTATATTTGCGATCGATCATGCGTTTGACGAACTCGTTGTGTTTCTTCTCGGTCTCGCTGTCTTTCTTCGAGCCGAACGAAATTACCGGCAGCAGGTCCTCGACCTGACTGAACATGCGTTTCTCGATCACATCGCGCAGTTTCTCATAGGACGTCCAGGACGGGTTCTTGCCCTTGTTATTGGCACGTGCACGCAGGGCGAACTTGACGACCTCGTTACGGAAATCCTTGGGATTGGCGATACCCGCCGGTTTCTCGATTTTCGACAGTTCCTGATCAATGATCTTGCGATCCAGAAGCTGACCGGTATCGGGATCCTTGAAGTCCTGATCCTCGATCCAGGCATCGGCATAGGCAACATACCGATCAAACAGGTTCTGACCGTAGTCGGAATAGCTTTCCAGATACGCCTTCTGGATTTCCGCCCCGATAAACTCGGCATAGCGCGGGGCCAGTTCGGACTTGATGAAGTCCATATAGGCCTTTTCGCGTTCTTCCGGGTACTGTTCGCGCCTGATCGCCTGTTCAAGGACATACATCAGATGCACCGGATCTGCCGCGACCTCGTGTGTGTCGTGGTTGAACGTCTCTGAAAGCACCTTGAAGGCAAAGCGGGTTGAAATGCCATCCATGCCTTCGTCAACACTGGCAGTATCGCGGTATTCCTGCATGGATTTCGCCTTGGGATCGACATCCTTCAATGTCTCGCCGTCATAGACCCGCATCTTGGAATACAGGTTGGAGTTCTCATGTTCCTGCAGCCGCGAAAGTATGGAAAACTGTGCCAGCATTTTAAGCGTGCCCGGCGCGCAGGACCCGTGTTCAAGCTCTGATCCCTGCAACAGCTTGTCGTAAATCATGGTTTCTTCGGTGACGCGCAGGCAATAGGGCACCTTGATCACGGAAATTCGGTCAATGAAGGCTTCGTTGTTTTTGTTGGCCTTGAATGTCTGCCACTCTGCCTCGTTCGAGTGGGCAAGGATCAATCCCTGGAACGGAATGGCACCAAGGTTTTCCGTACCGATATAGTTGCTTTCCTGTGTGGCGGTCAGCAACGGATGCAGCATCTTGATCGGCGCCTTGAACATCTCAACGAACTCAAGAATGCCCTGGTTGGCGCGGTTCAAACCACCGGAATAGCTATAGGCATCCGGGTCATTCTGGCTGAAATACTCAAGCTTGCGGATATCTACCTTACCAACAAGCGACGAGATATCCTGGTTGTTCTCATCACCCGGTTCGGTCTTGGCTATCGCGATCTGGCGCAGGCGTGACGGGATCAGTTTAACGACCGAAAACTTGGTAAGATCCCCGCCAAACTCGTCAAGGCGCTTGACTGCCCATGGCGACATAAGCCCCGTCAGGCGGCGTTTGGGAATGCCGTATTTGTCTTCGATCGCATCGCCCATCTTGGCCGGGTTAAACAGGCCAAGCGGGCTTTCAAACACCGGGCTGATTTCATCGCCGGCCTTCAGAACGTAAATCGGTTCACGTTCCATCAGCTCTTTCAGCCGTTCGGCAAGGGAACTTTTACCCCCGCCAACCGGGCCGAGCAGATAAAGAACCTGTTTGCGTTCTTCCAAACCTTGGGCGGCATATTTGAAGAAACCGACAATGCGCTCGATGGTTTCTTCCATGCCAAAGAAATCTTCAAAGGCGGGATAACGTTTGATGGTTCGGTTCAGGAAAATGCGGCCAAGTCGGGAATCTGTCGAGGTATCGATCAGTTCCGGCTCGCCAATCGCTTTGATCATGCGTTCAGCGGCAGAGGCATAGGCGCTTGGGTCTTCGCGACACAAATTGAGGTAATCGCGGATGGTCAGTTCAGTTTCCTGCTTTCCGTCATAGCCTTCCGCATACAGCTCGAAGATATCCTTCTCAGCCATGGCGCGGTCTCCTTTCAAACGTTATCGCACTGTCAAACTTACGTTTCCTGTCTCAATCCTGTTTTTGCGCAATTTTTGCGTTTTGCTTTTGCACGGATGGGGCGAACCCGATCCTGATCTGGTGGCGTCGGCAAGTCTCCTGTGAAGGGACTCCGCCAGACGGTCATGAATTAACAAATGGCGTTCGCGGTTAATCTCTGGCGGATCGTGCCAAACGTGTGAAAATTCGAATGTGCAGTTGCGGCGTCAGCGCCGTAGTGCAGTCTTGATCAGACTCTTTTTGGGTCCCGTTGCGGCGACCAACAAACCGACCATCAATGTGTCGGGGCAGGCTTCTGTCGAATGAATTTCAAAGTGACCTTTGAGCCTGCCGAGGCAATTTGCCCTGTTATTCAGACGTGGGAATAACGAACTGATTTCGCAAGACGATACTTCTGTCGAACATCGTAAAATCGTGTGTTCATGTTCACATGTAAGTGACCGCTCGTCCAGCTTTGATGCCGCTTTCATTCCCACAGCCTTGCACAAAAATATTTTGCATTTGCAAAATCCGCAAGCCGACAGCTATCACAGGTGGGCAGGATCGGGCCGCAAAAGCCACCAAAGGACTTCATAATGAGCGACGAAACCGTACAGTTTATCGAACCGCATGAACTTGATCGACTGATCGGCGAAGAAGCCGTCACCATTATTGATGTCCGCGAAGCCGAGGAATTTGCAACCGGCCATATTGAAACCGCGATCAATATCCCGACCTCGAACTTCGATATCCCGGCCCTGGTCGACCTGACCGATGAAAGCGATACCGATCTGGTCTTTGTCTGTGCCGTCGGTCAGCGTTCCTTTGGGGCAGCCAATGCTGTTCTGCCCCATGTGGATTGCTCTGTCAGTAACCTTAAAGGCGGCATTCAAAGCTGGACCCGTGCGGGCTTTGACCTTGAAAATGGCAAATAATCCCGACCTTCTTTGACGGGGCAGGGGCCGGAATGTGATCGCGCGCTCTACTACGCGCGGTGATCAAATTCACGCCACCATCATTTGCCATTGGGCGTTACCAATACGCCAGCCGCAAGGCATTCAAATGCGGCAATTGCCTTGCCAAGGGTATCTTTCGGATCATCGCTTGCCGCGACCCAAAGGGCGGCATTCAACGCGACCCCGTTTAGCAACCTTGCCAATGCTTCGATATCGACCGGTTTGATCGCCCCCTGATCAGCCAGTTCCCTCAAGGTTGCAATTGTCGCCTGCAAGCAGCGGTTTTGGCTGGGCCACTGTGATGGATCGCCCAGAAAGGCCGGGCCATCGCGCAAAACGATCCGCTGTATTTCCGGATCAAGGGCCAGTTCGATATATGTCCTGCCCTCGGCCATCAATCCGTTCCAGCCGCCGCCTGCGGCATCCCCCGCATCCTTGGCCTGTTGTGCCATGGCGGAGTCTATTTCATCGACCACAGCGGCCAGCAGCCCGCGCTTGTCACCAAAATTGTGATACAGCGCCCCGCGCGTTAGCCCCGCACTTGCGGTGAGCTCGTCCATTGACGCTTCCGCATATCCCTTTTCGGCAAATGCCTTGCGTCCCGCTTTGATCAGCTTGATGCGGGTTTCTTCCATTTTTTCAGCGCGCGTTTTGGCAGCCATCGGACACTCCAATTTAACATACATGACGTATGTGAATTGACATACGCTGCGTATGTGAATATATCTGCTTCACATACGCAGCGTATTTGAACTGAATTCGAAATACCACAGATACTGAATTTTACCCGAACAAGGAGGTCTTCATGGCCCTCGCAAACCAAGCCGTCTTTCCGCCAAACCGCCATGCGCTTTATGACGCGCATGGCTATTCCCCGGCCATCAAATCCGGCGATCTGTTATTTGTGTCTGGCCAGGTGGGCAGTCGCGAAGACGGATCCCCGGAACCAGAATTCAAAAAGCAGGTTGAACTGGCGTTTGAAAACCTGAAGGCCATTCTAAAGGCCGCTGGCTGCAGCCTTGATGACATTATCGATGTCACCAGCTTCCATACAGATCCGGAAAACCAGTTTGCCGACATTATGGAAGTGAAGGGCGCGGTCTTTAACGAGGCACCGTATCCGAACTGGACGGCTGTCGGCGTAACCTGGCTTTCCGGCTTTGATTTCGAGATCAAAGTTGTTGCCCGTATCCCAGCGGGGAACGCCTAAGTCTGCTGACTGGCGTAGCGCCAGCTTAATCAAGTATAAACCGGCCCCGCCTTCACACGGTGGGGCCGGTTTTTCAGCTTGACGATTTCTCTTAAATGGAAAAATATCCCAATATTGAGATTCGAGGTAAAAGATGGACGATATCGAAACACGTCTCGCGGCCCGCCTATCATCACTGCGCTCGGAACGCGGTTGGTCATTGGATGAACTTGCCAAACGAAGTGCGGTCAGCCGTGCCAGCCTGTCACGCATCGAAAATGGTGATGTCAGTCCGACGGCCAATGTATTGGGCAAGCTTTGTGTTGCCTTTGGGGTGACCTTGTCGCGCCTGATGCAGATGGTCGAAGAAGATTTTTCGCCCCTGATTGCGCGTAAGGATCAGGAAGTCTGGACAGACCCGGAAACCGGTTATCGGCGACGATTGGTTTCGCCCGCCTCGCGCCATTTGTCGGCAGAGGTGCTCGAAGTCGAAATCGATCCCGGTAAACGCATCGAATATGCCGGATCGCCGCGCGATGGACTTGAACATCATCTGGTGATGTTGGACGGCGAACTTTCCATGGACATTGACGGCACAATCCATCGGCTGGGGCAAGGTGATTGCCTGCGCTATCAGCTGCGCGGCGGCAATGTGTTTGAAACGCCAAAGCATACAGGCGCACGCTATCACCTGTTCATCATCGACTAAGCGAAAGAACCGTTATGCCATCGGCTACGCACACCGCCCCCGATCTCGATATCGTTACCCTTGATGCTGATGGCGTCACAGGGCGTCTGGATCAGTTCGCCGGCATGCTGCACGCCTGTGTCCATGACGGGGCCAGCATCGGCTTTATCGAACCCTTCCCGATGCACGAGGCCGAAGCTTTTTGGCGCGATAAAACCATCCCGGCACTTCAGGGTGGAAAGCGGGTCCTGTTTGCCGCCCTTGATCAGGATCGCGTGGTCGGCACGGTCCAGCTTGATTATGACACCATGCCCAATCAGGCCCATCGTGGCGATATCAGCAAACTGATGGTGCGCCCCGATTGTCGCAGGCGGGGCATTGCCCGGCTTTTGATGCAGGCGGCCGAAAACCGCGCACGTGAACTTGGGCGAACCTTGCTGACCCTTGATACCCGAACCGGCGACAGTGCCGAGATTCTTTATACCTCGCTCGGGTTTGAGACCACCGGTGTCATCCCGGACTTTGCCCGCGATCCGGACTCCGAAAAGCTCAGCGGCACCACTGTGATGTATAAGCGCATTATCAGATAGTGTTTTGAAACCGCTTGCGATTCTCGGTTTTGTATTCAGAACGATCATTCTGGCATGCCAGACGAGGCGCATGGATGTTTCCATCGCAAATTATTTCAATGCCGCAGTGCCGTTATCAAAGCTGCGATTGTCTTCTGTATGCGTTCTCGTCGCTGAGTTCTGGTCTTATGTGCGCTGCACTGTGAACCGCCCGGTCAGGGTTTCGCCGTAGTCAAAACATGTTGAACACCGCCGAAAAATGGGCGCATCCTTGCCGTCCTGAATAAAGAAACAGAACAAAAGTTCTCGGAGGACGTCCATCATGAAAAAATTTGCCCTTGCTGCCGCACTGATGGCAGCCGTCGGATTTTCCGGCACGGTTCAGGCCGCAGACCTGACATTGCGAATTTCCCTGCAATTGCCGATGAAAAGCCACCTCGGTCAGAACCTTCTGATGTTCAAGAACGAGGTCGAGGAAAAATCAAACGGCGATATCGAAGTCCAGATCTACGATTCCGCTCAGCTTTATAAGGACAAGGAAGTTCCTGCGGCGGTGGGATCGGGTGCGATTGAAATGGGTGTCGCGTCATTGACCCGTTACGTCGGTGACGTCCCGGCTGTTGATATCTTCTATCAGCCGTTCCTGCTCGATACCGAAGAAAAGGTCCGCAAGGCCGTTTCCCCGGATTCCCCGGTACGCGCGCCGCTGGATGAAGCCATTGCAGAAACCGGTTCAACGGTTCTGTGGTGGCAGGCTTATGGCGGGTCGATCATGCTGTCGAACGGTGGCCCGATCAAAGGCCCGGATGGTCTGAAAGGCCAGAAAGTCCGCGTGTTCTCGAAAACCCAGGGTGATTTCATCTCCGCTGCCGGTGGGGCACCGACCCTGATTTCAGGCTCCGAGCAGTATATCGCCTATCAGCGTGGCACGGTTGATGTCGGCATGACCGGCATGTCGGGCGTGAAATCCCGTCAGCTTTGGGAAGTCATGGATACCGTCACCACCACCAACGATGCCGATATCGAATTCATCGTCGTTGTGAATACCGACTTCTGGAACGGTCTGACCGATGCGCAGCGTGACATCATTTCAACCGCGGCCATCAATGCCGAGAACGATGTGCGTGATCGCATGTCGACAATCGAGGCAGAGGCCTTTGACGAAGCCAAAGCCAACGGCATGACCATTTACACCCCGACGGCTGAAGAAATGGCTGCATGGCGCGAAGCTGCCAAACCGGTTTACGAGGCATTCCTTGCCAATACCGGTGATCTTGGCAAACAGGTCTTCGAGGCCGCCCAGAAGTTCTAAGAATTTGACGTCACCGGTCGGGTGCCATGTGCCATGCGCTGCATGATCGCCCATGGACGCCGACCGGGGCGTAATTCGATTTGTTGTCATCACCGCGCATATTCGGGCCAACGCCCATACTGTGCGGTGATGACGCCCCGTTTTCCAACATGCACTGTTTAAATCATGTTTGATCGATTGACGCTTATTCTTGCGTGGGTCGCTGCCATCTTGTTTGTGCTTGCTGGCTGCATGTTGACCTACGAAGTGCTGGCACGGTATTTCTTTGTGCGTCCGACCATCTGGGCGGCCGAGCTTTCCCAACTGTGTCTGATCTGGGGATCGCTTTTGGGGATGCCCTGGGCACTGGCCGCACGCCGCCATATTTCGGTGGATGCCATCACCCGTCTTCTCGCGCCCAAGGTCCAGCGGCTTGTCGAAATTATCGCCATGGCCTGCATTCTGGCCTTTTCAGTGATGGTGACGATCAAGGGCTGGGAAATCTTTTATGAAAGCTTTGAGCGCGGCCGCACCAGCGGCACGATGCTCGATCTTCCGGCGTGGGTTGCTGAACTGCCGGTCGCCATCGGCTTTGCCCTGCTTGCCATTCAGGCGGTGATCGAGATTATCGGGCTTGCACGCGGCAAGGATATTCCGAAAGGGGCGCACGAATGACCATCGTCCTGACCCTTGCTGCGATGTTCGCATTGCTTCTGATGCGTGTCCCGGTTGCCTTCGCACTCGGGGGGCTTGGCCTTGCCATGCTGATCCTTGGCGGCTTTTCGCCGCTGATGGCCCCACAGGCGGTTCTGTCCACGCTTGATGGCTTTATCTTGCTGGCCGTGCCGCTGTTTCTTTTGATGTCAAACATCCTGTTGCGTGCGGGGGTTGGCAATGATCTGTTTGCCGCTGTCAGTGCCTGGGTCGGCCATTGGCCGGGCGGTCTTGCGGTGGCGACCATCCTGTCTTGTGGTGTATTTGCCGCCATTTCCGGGTCCTCGGTTGCGACGGCGGCGACCATCGGCACGGTGGCCATCCCGGAAATGATCAATCGTGGCTATAACAAGCGGTTTGTTTATGGATTGCTGGCCGCCGGCGGCACCCTTGGCATTCTGATCCCGCCATCGATCCCGATGATCATTTATGGCTTTGTCACCGAAGAATCGGTGATCTCGCTGTTTCTGGCCGGGATCGGACCGGGCATCGCGCTTCTGGTGTTCTTTATCATCTTCTCGATGATTTATGCCCGTATGGGCGGACAGGAACTTGAACCGAAAAAGGACTGGGCCGAACGCAAACGCGCCACCATCCGCGCCCTGCCATCGGTTGTTCTGGCCGTACTGATCATATCGGGCATCTATTCCGGGGCCTTCACCCCGACCGAGGCCGCGGCGATCGGCTTTGCCGCCGCCCTGATCATCACCGGCCCGATCATGCGGGTTCTGACCTGGGATGCGCTGAAAAAGGCAGTGTTCGATTCCATGGCAACCACGGTTGCGATCATTCTGATCATTGCCGGGGCCAAGGTCTTTGGCAAGGCGATCACGCTTTATCGCATCCCGCAGGACATCTCGGTGATGATCACCCAAGGGGTCGATACCGAACTTGGCTTCATCCTGATCGTAACGGCGGTTCTGCTGGTGATGGGCTTGGTGTTTGAAGCGCTTTCGATGGTGCTGATCATGACACCAGTGCTGTTACCAGCCGCCCTTGCCCTTGGATTCGATCCGATCTGGTTTGGTGTTTATATGGTGATCATGGTCGAATGTGCCCTGATTACACCGCCCGTCGGGCTTAACCTTTATGTGATCCAGTCGGTGGCAAAGGCCAGACTGGGCGAGGTTGCCCGCGGTGTTGCACCGTTCCTGCTGCTGATGTTTGCTTGTGCTGCCCTTTTGTATGTGTGGCACGATCTCGCCCTTTATATTCCCTTCAAGCTGTAAAGACCGATGAGTAACGTAAAATCACCTGCCGATACCCTGCGCGCACTGCTTGCCACGGGCGATCTGATCACGATGCCCTGCTGCTTTGATGCGCTTTCCGCCAAGCTGATCGAACAGGAAGGATTCGGTCTGACCTTTATGTCGGGCTTTGCGACCTCTGCTGCACGGATTGGCGAACCTGATCTCGGCCTGATGTCCTATGGCGAGGTCCTTGATCAGGCACGCAACATCACCGATGCAGTATCGATCCCCGTGATCGGCGATGGCGATACCGGCTATGGCAATGCGATGAATGTCAGGCGGACTGTCACCGGCTTTGCCAAGGCAGGCTGTGCGGCGGTTATGATCGAAGATCAACTGGCGCCCAAACGCTGCGGCCATACCAAGGGCAAGGAAGTCGTCGGTCGGGATGAGGCGTTTGACCGCATCAAAGCCGCCGTCGATGCCCGCGAAGCCGGGGCAGACATCCTGATCCTGGCGCGCACAGATGCCCGTCATCAGCATGGCCTGACCGAGGCGGTTGACCGTGCCGCGAAGTTCAAGGAACTCGGTGCCGACATCCTGTTTGTCGAGGCCCCGAAATCCGTCGATGAAATGCGCACCCTTTGTGCCGAACTTCCTGGTCCCAAGATGGCCAATATTGTTGAAGGCGGCGAAACCCCGGATCTGTCGCCCGAAGAACTCAAACAGATCGGCTATCAGATCGCGGCCTATCCACTTTCGCTGATGGCAGCCGCCATGAAGGCGATGGTCGAATGCCTGCAAACCATGAAGGTCGGCCAGCCGCGGGATGACAAACTGATGAGCTGGGCGGACCTGCGTCAACGCATCGGCTTTGATGAGTATTACGACGTTTCGGAACGCTACGCGTCGTCCAGACGCGACGGCTAGGGCAGGGGAGATGGTCATGGTTGATAAACATCACGGCGGCTGTCTGTGTGGGGCTGTGCGCTACGAAGTCAAAGGTGACTTTGATGCGTTCTTTCTGTGCCACTGCAAATATTGCCAAAAGGACACCGGCTCGGCTCATGCGGCCAATCTGTTCTCAACCAAGGCCACGCTGTCGTGGATAGACGGCCAGGACCACATCCAGTCCTACACCGTGCCCGGAACGCGCCATCAAAAGGCATTTTGCAAAACATGCGGTGCTGCCGTTCCCTACACGCAGATGGATGGCAAGCTGTTGGTGGTGCCGGCAGGCAGCCTTGAAACCCCCATCGCGATAAAGCCGAACGCCCATATCATGCTGGCCAGCAAGGCGAGCTGGGAGGATGGGCTTGATGAAATCGTGCGCCTTGAAGGTCTGCCCAAATAGCATTTCGCGATATGACCAAAAGAAAACCCCGCAGCCGATGGCTGTGGGGTTTTCTTTAATGGTGCCGGCAGAGAGACTCGAACTCCCAACCTTCTGATTACAAATCAGCTGCTCTACCAATTATAGCTATGCCGGCGTGAGCGGCGCGAACATAATCCGGGCCGCTGATGATTGCAAGAGTTTGAAGCACGGAAATTTACATCCCGTGAAAACGCCTCAAACGCCCGTGCTGGCGCGCTGTTGCCTACTTGCGATACAGCTCGTAAAGCGCGACGGCGGCTGCGTTTGAAACATTAAGGCTTTCGATGCGATCCGACATCGGAAGCTTGACCAGGAAGTCGCAGCTTTCACGCGTCAGACGGCGCAGCCCTTCACCCTCTGATCCCATCACAATCCCGACACGGCCATGCAGTTTGGCTTCGGCCAGGGTTTGTTCGGCATAGCCATCCATGCCCGCCAGCCAGAAATGCGCGCCCTTAAGCTTATCAAGCGTCTGGTTCAGGTTGCCCGCATGGATATAGGGAACGGTTTCAAGCGCACCGCTGGCCGATTTGGCAAGCACGCCGGTTTCAGGCGGGGCATGACGGTCGGGCACGATAACCGCTGATGCGCCAAAGGCCGCCGCACTGCGCAGGATCGCGCCAACATTGTGCGGGTCGGTCACCTGATCAAGGATCAGGACCGTGCATTGTTCAGAATCGCGGTGATCGGCAATCAGTTCTTCGACGGAAAGCTGGGGCAGGGGGGCGCAATGCATTGCCATGCCCTGATGCACGGTGCCCGGCGGCAGCATTTCATCAAGATCGGTGCGTCCGGCCGAATCTACCGCGATGTCATCGCGCTCGGCGTCGGCAAGGGCGGCCATGACTTCATCACGGGTGTTTTCGGTGGCCCAGATTTTGTGAATCGTGCGCTGCGGATTGGCAATTGCCATCATTACCGGGTGACGCCCGAATAGAATCAGGCGCGAATTGCCACCCGATCCGCCACCGTCACGGCCGCGTTTTCGTCCGCGGCGCGAATTGCCTTCACGGTTTTCATCGCCTTGCGGGAGGGCATCGGGTGCCCCGTCACCTTGATGACGATTTCCTGAACGGGATTTATTGCGACGCGACATATGGCGGAAACCTCCGGGCCGTAGGGGACTGAATGCAGTTTGCTTCGTTTGATCGGCGAAACTTGGCGAACATATAGGAAAGGAAATACGATTTCGTGCTTTTTTTGCTGTTGACAGGGTAGGTGCCTTCGCCGTATTCCCTCCCTCGCCGCAACGAGGCCGGGGTCAAACCCGGATGGCGTTACGACCCTGATGGAGGGGTGGCAGAGCGGTCAAATGCAGCGGACTGTAAATCCGCCGACTTAGTCTACGCAGGTTCGAATCCTGCCCCCTCCACCACTCTCTCGCCCTCGCGAGAGCTCGCAGCATAAATATGCGGGTGTAGCTCAATGGTAGAGCAGAAGCCTTCCAAGCTTACGACGAGGGTTCGATTCCCTTCACCCGCTCCAATATTCTTATGATGCAACCCGTCGGCTCGTGCGGTGGGTTACTACGTGTTTTTTTGGTTCGGATAATAGGATCTGAGGGCAATGGCCAAGGAAAAGTTTGAGCGTACAAAACCGCACGTTAACGTTGGCACTATCGGCCACGTTGACCACGGTAAAACCACGCTGACCGCAGCAATCACCAAAGTTCTGGCAGAAGCCGGTGGCGCTTCGTTCCAGGACTACAGCATGATCGACAAAGCACCGGAAGAGAAAGCT